>Ga0070682_100000021_pt1 | contig 215101 bp, 189 predicted proteins | sample KBSC63LmetaG_FD_64668 | JGI IMG/M metagenome (GOLD analysis project Ga0070682, IMG submission 64668) | Corn rhizosphere microbial communities from Kellogg Biological Station, Michigan, USA - KBS C6-3L metaG | ecosystem: Host-associated > Plants > Roots > Rhizosphere | place: USA: Michigan...
TTCGGGCGCGCCGTTCGAGTTCCAGCCGATCATCCGCAGGGAGTTCCACGAGTGAGGCAATCATGTCTTATCGCAACCTCGCAGCAACGCACCTGATTCCAGCGTTACACGGCACTAGTGCTGAGTCCTGAGTGCTGAGGACTGAGTACGCTCCGCGTCGTTTCCCCACTTGGCGCTCGGTCGCCCTCCGGTGAGGCACTCAGCACTCAGTCCTCAGCACTCATCCCTCAGTACTTCTTTGCTATAGTCCCCGCTTCGGTTCTTTTACAAGTCAATCCGATCTGGTGTAGGGAAGCCGGTGTGACACCGGCGCGGCCCCCGCCACTGTAACCGGCGACGACTCGGCGCTACGGCGATGCGCCCCCACTGCGACAAACGCGGGAAGGGAGCCCGAGAAGGATGACCCGGAAGCCAGGAGACCGACCACTTCGGACGCTTCAAATCCCATGAACCGCTTCGGAGGGAAGTGTCATGAAGTCGCTCCTCGTTTTCATTTTTTCTCTCACCACCATTTCTGTATTCGGCCAGACCGCGCCCAGAGCGTCTGATGAAATCGTCGTCACCGCCTCGGCCATGCCGGAGACCGTCGAATCGACGCCCGCCTCGGTCACGGTCATAACCCAGAAGGACATCGAGCAACATGCCGCGCGCGATCTCGCCGACGTGTTGCGTGAGGTGCCCGGCCTCACGATCAGCCGCACCGGCTCGCCCGGCAAGGCGACGTCGCTTTTCACGCGCGGCGCGAACTCCACGCACACGCTCGTCCTCTGGAACGGCATCGAGATCAACAACCCGTACTTCGCCGGCTACGACTGGGGACGCTTCTCCACCGCCGGCGTGCAGCAGGTGGAAGTCGTGCGCGGACCCTACTCCGCACTCTACGGATCGGATGCCGTCGCCGGAGTGGTCAACGTGTTGACCAACCCGGTCAAGAGTGGCGTGCACGGCGATTTCGAGGCGGGCGGACACGGCCTGCGCAACGCGATGGCCGGCGCCGACTACGTCACCTCGTCGACGCTCTTCAGCGCGTCATACGAGCATCGCGGCGACGACGGCTTCGACACGAACGACGACTTCACGCAGAACACCGCGAACCTATTCTTCAAATGGACCGCGGCCAACCACTTCTCATTCGGCCTTGCGGGCCGCCGCACGTCGTACGACCTCGGCGTCCCGACGAACCTGAACGCCGCGGGCACGGCCATCATCCCGTCGCCGAACCGGCGCCAGGAGGGAACCGAGCGCCAGCTCGCGATCCCCATCGCGCAGTCGATCGGCCGCTTCTCGTACGAGGTCGCGCTTTCCGAGAGCAAGCGGAACGACAGCTTCACCGATCCCGATGATCCGTACGGATACGTCAACGGCACGACCGACTCGACCACGCGCCGCGTGCGCCTCACCACGCGCACCGCGACCGCCATCGGCACCATCGTCGCCGGCGGCGAGACCTCGCGGGCGACCGTCACCGACCTAACCACGTTCGGTCCGAACCTCGATCACGACCGGCGCCGCGACAAGTCGCTCTTCATCGAAGACCGCATCCACCACGAGCTCGGCCCCGACTCGAGCCTCGAGCTCACGGTCGGCGCGCGTCACGACGACTTCGATGAATTCGGCACCGAGACTACGCCGCGCCTGGCGTTCGCGTGGGTGCGTGGCGGCAGCAAGATTCGCGCGGCGTACGGCGAGTCGTTCCGCGCTCCGTCGATCGGCGAGCTGTTCTTCCCGTTCTCCGGCAATCCCGATCTGCGTGCCGAGCATGGAAAGACCGCGGAAGTCGGCTACGACGCGGCGCTCGGCAATGGCGGACTCTTCTCCATCACGCTGTTCCATTCGCGCTACCGCGACCTCATCGTCTTCGACAACGCCACGTTCGTCTTCGGCAACATCGGCCGCGCGCGTTCGCAGGGCGCGGAGCTCTCGCTGACGCGCAACGTCGGCACGAACTACTACTCGAACATCACCTACACGTATCTCGACACGAAGCAGGACAGCACCGGCGATGAGCTGCTGCGGCGTCCACGCAATTCGGGATCGATCTTCATCGGCCGCCGCGCGGGCAACGTCGAGACGAACATCGCACTCGTCTACGCCGGCTCACGCCTCGACGTGCTGCCGGTCGCGCCGTTCTCGAACGTCGGCGTGCGGTCGCACACCACGATCGACATCAACATGCAGCTCCGCGGCGATCGCTACACCCCGTACGTGAAGCTGGAGAACGCTACCAACAAGCGGTACGAGGAAGTGCTCGGCTATCCCTCGCCCGGCCGCCGTCTGATCCTCGGCGTGCGAGTGGGCGTGTAGGGCGGTCCGTCATCCCGAGCGTGAGTCGAGGGACCTGGGTGGAGGGGCGGAGCGTTTGATGGTCCTTCTCTGCGCCTTCCTCCCGCCCAGGTTCCTCGACAAGCTCGGGATGACGGACGCAGGAGCGTGCACGGCAAAAACGTGCGACAGGCGACAAGCCTGAAGGAGGCTTGCCCAACCAGCGCCGCCGGCCATGCCGGCCCGGTTATCCGGCGATACGCGTTATGTCGGCGACGGCGCGGGCGACTTGTCGCTCGCGCTTCTCGACTTTTCTCGCGCGGCCGATCACGTCTTCGATCAGCGCCCAGGTGACGTTCGACGGCTGGTAGCGATCGGGCGACGACTCGGCGACGTGGCGGCCGAGTGCGCCGAGGGCGGTGTGGTAGGGGAGCGGCTTGACGTCGCCGTGTCGCGCGAGCTCGTCGATGTAGCGCGCGGTCAGCAATCCGACCGCCGCCGACTCGACGTAGCCTTCGACGCCGGTGATCTGGCCGGCGAAGAAGATGCGGTCGTCCTTCTTCGTCTGAAACGTGTTCCGCAGATGACGCGGACCGTTGATGAACGTGTTGCGGTGCATCGATCCGAAGCGGGCGAACTGCGCATTGCCGAGGCCGGGGATCATCCGGATGACGACCTGCTGCGCGCCGACTTTCATCTTCGTCTGGAAGCCGACGAGGTTGAAGTACTCGTCGGAGAGGTCTTCCTTCCGCAGTTGCACGACCGCGTGCGGACGTTCGCCGGTGACCGGATGTTCGAGGCCGACCGGCTTCATCGGACCGAAGCGCAGCGTGTCGATGCCGCGGCTCGCGATCTCCTCGACCGGCAGGCATCCTTCGAAGTGCACCGCGTTTTCGAAATCGTGCAGCGGATAGAGCTCCGCGGCGAGGAGTGCGGCGACGAACGCGTCGTACTCCTCGTGCGTCATCGGCGCGTTGAGGTAGTCGGTGCCGGATCCTTTCCCGTAGCGCGATTTCCAGTAGAGCTTCGAGTAATCGAGCGAGTCGGCGGCCACGATCGGCGCGATGGCGTCGTAGAAGTACAGGCCGTCGCGCCCGAGGAATTCGTCGATGGCGTGGAAGAGCGGCTGCGACGTCAGCGGGCCGGTGGCGACGACGAGAAAGTCGTAGTCGCCGCGATCGAGCGTCCCGACTTCTTCGCGATGCAACGTGATGTTCGGCTCGTCCGCGATCGCCTTCGTGACCGCCTCGGCAAAGCGCTCGCGATCGACGGCGAACGCATCGCCCGCGGGGACGCGCGCTTCCTCGCCGCAGCGCATGACGATCGACTGCATCAGCGTCATCTCGTGCTTCAGCAGGCCGACGGCGTTGGTGACGTTCGACGAGCGGAAGGAGTTCGAGCAGACGAGCTCCGCGAGGTTGCCGCTCTGATGCGCGGCCGTCGATTTCGCGGGCCGCATCTCGAACAGGTCGACGGAGTGGCCGCGCCGCGCGAGCGAAAGCGCGCATTCAGAGCCGGCCAGTCCGGCGCCGATGACTTTCACTCGCGCCATGGCGTCAGTTCGATGGCTCGTTCATGTCGAACGAATGCGGCTCGAGGCGGATCTCGCCGAACTTCTGCTCGAAGATCGCCACGTTCTGCGCCAGCGCTTCCAGCAACTGCTTGGCGTGCAGCGGCGTCATGACCACGCGGCTGTAGACCTTCACGTCCGTCTGTCCCGGCATGATGCGGCCGAGGTCGATCACGAACTCGCTCGGCGAATGAATGATGTGTGCGAAGTTGACGTAGTGACCCTGGGCGGTCTGTTCGTCGATTGAAATGCGGAGAGACTGCTGCGGTTGTTCCATTTGGCGAGTGAACGCGGAAGGGACGCCGTTTCATCCGCCGGAGAACATCGCGTTGTAGTCGGCCGGCGCGCCGCTCGCTGCCGCCAGCGCGTCGGAGTCGCCGTTTGCGAGGAATGCCGTTGCCGCATCGCTCAGTGTTTTCATCGCCGCGCGTGCCGGCCACGCCGCAGCGCTGAGGCGTCGCACGCCGAGCCGCTGCAGCTCCGCCGCGGATGGCAGGCCGGGCCGCGCCATCACGTTCAGCGGGAGCTCGATCTCGCGAGCGAGCACGGCGATCGCCGCCGCATCGATGACGCCCGGAACAAAGATGCCGTCCGCTCCCGCCGCGGCATATCGCCGTGCGCGGGCGATCGACTCAGCGATCGCGGCGTCGCCCTCCAGCAACTTCTTCAGAAAGAAGTCCGTGCGGGCGTTGATGAAGAGCGCGTCGCCCGCTTTGCGCGCCGCTTCGATCTTCGCGCAGAGGAGGTCGGGCGATCCGCCGCCGTCCTCGATGTTGATGCCCGCGACGCCGCAGCCTGCGACCGCGAGCACGTTCTCGCCGACCACTCGAGGATCATCGCTGTAGCCCCCTTCGATATCGGCCGTCACAGGCACCTGCACCGAGCGCGTGATGTTGCGCAACGTCGCGAGGAGGAGCGGCACCGGCAGCGCGTTGCCGTCCGCGTAACCGTGCGACCACGCCACTGCGGCGCTGCTCGTCGCGATCGCTTTCGCGCCGGCGTTCGCGATGACGCGCGCGCTGATCGCATCCCAGGCATTCGGAAGGATGAGGAGATCGGGGCCGGCGTGGAGTTGTTTGAAGTTCACGCCGGGAAGTTTACGTCGTTCGCGCGGCCCACCTCGCGCGAGTGGCGATGATCCCGTCGTGTGCCAGTAGCGCCACGGCGAGGATCATCAGCGCGTGGCCGGGACTCTCATAGCGGCCGAGAAACGACTCGAACGACACGACCTGGATCAGTGCGAGCATCAGCGTGTGAAACAGCACCGCGGCCAGCATGCCGGCGAGCAGGATCGCAACGTCCCAGCTTCCGCGCCACCGGACGATCCATTTGAGATTCGCGAGGTAGAGCAGCAGTGCGATGATCGCGAACGGCAGGAACACGAGCTGCCAGGTCCTGCCGATCGCGCCCATGACGCGAAACCGGAATTCGTCGAGCGCGCTCCGGTCGTTACGCTCCATCTCGATCGAGATCGATTGAACGGCCAGTCGCACGCCCGGATTGCGGCTCACGAAGCGGCCGTCGTAGTTGAGCGGAATGCGCTCGATCTCATGGCCGCCCGATGACAGGACGAACCACGCGTCGTGGGCCGGACTCCAGATCTCGAAGCGGCCGTTCTCCGCGGAAACACTCGCGCCGAGAACCGGTCTTCCGTCTTCTTTCTGCTGAATCGAGAAGTCGAGCGGGCCATTCGCGGACTGCGCCGTTCCGATGATGTGGACGAACGTCTCGTCGCGCGGCGCGATGCGCGAATGCGTGAGATCCGTGAAAATCGCGAGCTCCTCGTCCGATCCCTCGGAGTACGACTGCCGTAACCAGAACGAACTGAATCGCGCGAGACCGACGCAGCCTCGGAGCCACGTGGTGAAGACTTCCGTTCGTTGTCCCCACAACAGCGGAGGGGCCATCGACGCGCGTGCCCGCCTGGCGTCGAGCCGGCCGCTCGCTCGTGCTGCCTCGATCTCCGCGGAGAGGCGGTCGTAGTAACGCACCACGGCCGGCCCGCCTCGCCGGTAGTAGCCGGCCGCAGCAACCGATTGACGGAGCGCCCACATGAACATGCCGCCGCCGATCTCGCCGGGAGGGCCGGGCGGCGAGACGCTCGCCCACATCTTGCCGACCTCACCTTCGAGATATGGCCGCAGTTCCGCGAACGCCGGACTGACCGCATAGATCCGCATGCGGGTTTCACGCGGTACCGCCAGACGCCGGACCGGCGGGTGCTGCCGAACGGCGACCAGGCTTCCGTATGCGCGGAGAAACGATTTCTGCTTGAACTCGACGGCCGTGAACACGCCGTAGTGGAGCCCGTTCGTGACGATGATGGCGATGTACGCCAACGCGAAGATCACGGCCGGAACGCCGCCGATCAACAGCGCACGCCGATAGCGCGCTTTGCGATCGCGATTCACCCATAAGACCAGAGCCACGAACGCGCACGCGAGAAAAGGAAGGATCCACACCCCTTCCTCCCGCGTGTGCCAGAAGAACGCGAGTGAGCAACCGGTCAGCAGCACCCAGGGGAAAAGTTTGCGAAGCGGTTCATCACGGTGCAAAAGCGACGCTGCGACACCGGCGACGATGAGGAGCGAGAGCGAGTGGTAAATCGCTTCGCGGATCGGGCGGTTTCCGAGGTCTTCGGAAAAACTCATCGGATTGAAGAGGAGCAGCGCGAAGATCGCCACGCGCGCACCGGATGAGCGGATCACGGGCTTCAATGCGATGCAGACGACGGCACAGGCGATGACATAGAAAAACTGGTGTGCGAACAACACCGAAATCGAGAAGGTGTGGGTGAATGCGACAAATAGCGGATAGCCGACGCCCTTTATGAGCGTGTTCTCGTCATAAGTACCGAGCCACTGTCCGGCGAGCAGCGACTGCGCCTTATTGAGAAACCAGGCGTCGTCGACCGCCGCCCAGCCGATCGCCGTCAGCGTACGCGCTTGTGCGATCCACAACTTCGCCGCGGAAAGGACGAGGATCAGGATCCACTCGCGCTTCACGGTTACAACGGGGGCGGGCGGATTCATGTGCTAATACGCGAAACGACTGAGCTTCTTCGTCTTCAATGACAATTGATAGGCGCCGACGCCGTCCCCGACGAACAGCGTGTCGTCGGGTCCCAACGTGACGGCGGAAAGGTTTCTAAGACCGGTCGGAATCGCTTCCGCCTTTTTGAACGCCCCTTTTTCGAGGCGGAAAATATGAATGCTGCCGGTCATGTAATCGGCGAGAAACAGCGTCTTGTACGCCGCGTCGATCCCCAGCGAGATAGGACGTCCGAGATCGGACGCGATCTGTTGATAAGTACCGTTTTTGACGTCGACGTCATACAGCGTTCCGCGTCCCGTATCGCCGAGGATCACCCGGTTGCGGCCCCGATCGAAAATGACCGGACCGACGGCCTCGGCCTCCCGGATGTACGCGACGCGCTTCGCTGAAGATCCATTCTGATTGAGATCAATCGCATAAACGACGTTCGTGACGGGACTGGCGATGTACAAGAGATGCCGGTCGGGATCGATGTCAAAGCTCGCCGCCTGCTCCGGGGTCTCGAATCTTGCATACGGCTGACCCTCGGCCGTGTATTGCCAAACCGCTCCGGAGCGGCCCCAGAAACCGGACACGAACACGTACTCGCGTTCCTTCAGTCGTGCCGAAAAGATCTCGACAGGCACCACTCCAAACCGCGAGGGAATCGTCGCCAGCTTGCGCTTCGTGATCTCGTCGAGGACCGACACGCTGCCGTTCTTGAGCAGCACGTAGAGATGGCCGCCCTTGTGCCAGTCCATTGCGATCGGTCCGTTGCTGGCGGCGATCGCCACGGCCAGGCCAGCAAGCGCAATCACAATGACGCGCACGATCCGCTTCATGCATTCTCCGCTTCGGCCTTCTGCTGCTTCACAAGGCCGATGTAACTCAGGACTTCTTTACCGCCGCTGACGGCGAAGCCGATGAAGAACACCGGCAGGAACTGCCAAGGATCGAGGTCGAATTGCAGGATGACGAACTTGCTGCCGAGGGCCACGAGGAACATCGCGAAGAGCTCGGCGACGAACGAGAAGACGATGCCGCGCGCCGCCCGGTGGGCCATCGGCTTGAAGCCCTTCCATGTGCCGGGAAGAAATTGCGCCGCGAGCGTTCCGAGCAGCGAGCCGGCGAACAGCGCGACGATCAGGCTGATGAGCGACGGAACGAAGCGCACAACGATGTTCACAGGTTTCGTCCGCAGCACTCCGCCGAGGTCGCTTCGGTAACTGATCACGGCCGTGACGGTTTCGTGCGCGGCGTCGGGCTTCACGGAACCGAGCGTCGCCAGGAGCGTCGGCAGTTTTTTCGGCTCGAGTTGCAAACGCACGAGCGACGTGTCGCCCGGATGGATGCGGATGACGTCCTTCGACGCCGCGTCATGAAGCTTCACATCCGATGTCGAGACCCAATAGCCGGGATGTGAAGCCGTGGCTTGTACGGACGGTTCGACGAGCAGGTCCTGATCGGGCAGGAGACTGTGCAAAGACAGTTCAATGCCCGCCGCCTGCGACAGATCGACCTTCGCCGGCTTCGTCACCGATGCGATCTCGATGAAATCGCGGCTGGCGATGCTGTGCAGCGGCACGTCCAACGCGCCGTCGTCGACGGCGTCGCCGATACGAACTGTGAAGTGCGCCGTCTCGGAGCGATCGAGAAACGCCCCTTGCGTGTAGACCTGCGTCCCGCAGCTATACCAGACCGGCGGATTCGCGCCGGCCACCGCGATGTAGAACGTGTAATCGAAGAACTTCCCGAACCGCGCCGGCTCGATCAGGGTCGGGTCGAAGTAGAGAAAAAACGCGTTCGTCTTCGTCGGCACGCGCTGCAGCTTCTGAAAGTTCGCCGGCGGCTGCGTGGCCACGCAGTCAGACTGAAAGTTCGCCTGCAGATCGGTCTTCTTGACGTCATCGAAGACGAGCACACGCTCCACCGCCGCCGCGCGCGTCAGCAGAAAAAGAGATGCCGTCAACGCGAGGAGCCGGCTCATCAAAAGGAAGGGTTTTTTGGTCGGGCAGGGGGGATTTGAACCCCCGACCACCTGAACCCCATGGCCTCCGAAATCGCGAGACATATGGGGTCACCTCCCTGTTTCCTTACACTTACGAACAGGCATTCTATCCGGTCTCATCCCGAAACATGTGGTTTTCCACGCGCACTAGGCGCGTACTAGGCGCGCGTGACGAGGCTCCATGAGCGGACGAACAGACCGTCCGCCCATGGTCGATCAATAGGAACGGCGACCACGGCGACGAGGCGGGGCCTCGACCACTGGCACGCGCATGGGAGGCGGAAACGGCTCGCCGCGTTCGATGCGTTCCTTCACGGTCGCAGCGCCCTTCTTGTAGACCGTGACGCAGAGCAGTTGGCCGGCCTCGTACAGCCCCCAGAAGCGCGTGTGCCGGTAGCGTTCAATGGTGAGCATCGCGTGCCCCCTCAATGCAGGCCTTGCACGTGCTGAGGCGGACGAGCAGGCGACCATCGTTGATTTCGACGGCGCCGCACTTGTCGCAGGTGGACCGCCTCGCGTTCCACGATGGCCGGATGAAGCGCACCGGGGGCGGGCGTCGGCGCTTCACGCCGGACTCCCGTGGCAGCAGGAGTCGCTCGCGGTCGCAATCCACCGCAGGCAGTTCGGACAGACGGGCGGGACGAGTTGCCAACCGCTCTCGTACGCCGATTGATCGGATGCGGTCGCGCCGCAATCGACGCACGTGACGCGCTCCTCGTCGGCGAGGCGGGTTTCCTCGCCGAGATCCTTCCCGCTCTTGAACCCGACGGGAGTAGTGCATGTGGACATGATTGACTGCTCCTTTCCGGGGACGACAGCCCCGGGCGACCGGCCGGGACGCCGGACGGTTCGGGCTGTGCGGAGATGCGGCTGCGGGCGCCGGAATGTGGTGTGGGCACCTGGACGGAGCCGTCTCGGTCCGCCTGAGGAACCGGGACCGACCGGCCGCGCGGGAGCGTCGTCTCGGGAGAAGGAGCGTTTGCCGAAGGTGTGAAGGAGCCGCCTGGAACGGCCCGATTACAAGTGATCCGCCGCCGCTTCGCGATGGCGAAAGCCTTCGTTGTGACGGGGTGTCTTTCCCGAGCATCTCTGTTGCCCGGCGGCGTCCTCGGCCGAGCGCGTGACACCGGGTGCGCCCCAAAGCGAACGTGCGCCGGCAGCTAGAGCGCGATCGCGGGAGCAAACGCCGTGGCCGGCCGTGCGTTCGCGACTCCCGCAAGCGCGAGCCGGGTGATCGGCGCGGCGCCGGTAGCGAGGACCACATCAGCGAGATGCTGAAGGCGGCGGCGTGGCGCGCGGGCCACGGGATCGGTCACCGTCACCCAGACTTCGACGGCGGGGATGCCGAAGGCCGCGCCCGCAGCATCGGGGAGGAGTGCGAAGGGCGCGTAGCGTTCAGCCTTCGTCGCGCGGAAATGCGCGAGCGACTCATGCCCGCGGTCGTGCTCCCCGAACACGAGGACCGGACTACCCGCGCGCTCGATGATAAGGACGTAGTCAGGTTGCGGAAGGAGTGCCGCGTCCGCGCCGCGACCAAAGGGACGCTCCCAGCTCGAGGCCCAGAGAACGCGGAGTGCGGACGCGCGCGCATACGAGACGAGGAGCTCATTCACCTCCCGCTGATGTACGAGGGACGACATCGCGGTGAGTGCGAGCGGCTTGCGCGGGCGCGTCGGCACCATGCGCCGAACAAGAAAGGAGAGGGCCGTGCCCTCGGTCTCCGCGAGGAAGAGGTCAAGCGACGCCGCAAGGCCGCGCGCGGAAGGAAGGAGGTAGGACGGCGCGCCGCCACGCTCGACCCGCGGGCGTATCCGCCGCAGCCAGCCGCCGCGGACGAGCGCGCGCGCTCGCCGCGTCACGATCGAGGCGTGACGTCCGGGAAAGAGCAGTCGGCCGGCTTGGCCATACGTGAGGACGCGCATGCGCGCCGCCGCGAGCACGAGCGAGCGATCTCGCGACGGAAGCGCGGCGAGCGCCGCGGCCGTGATGCCGGTGCCGCGTGGAGCGCCGCGACTAGACGCGGCAGGCGGCGGTGGAGTTGATGGCGTCGGCATGCCGAGCATGAACGAGGCGTGACGGGCGAACGTAAGGCGGAAGGGCGCGGATGCACCGGCGATGGTAGCGGTGCTGCAAAGCCTCCGGCCGCGATCGCAGCCGCGTTGTGACGCGGGGGCACACGCGGGCCGTGTTGAAAGGATTTACGGCGGCGCGCCGCGCATGTGGATGCCGAAGGCGGCGTACTCGCGAGATACCACGTTGATCCATCGTGCGGGGCTGGTAGCGTAAGCACATACATCAACCCCCCAACCCGGACTGCGGCTTTTAAGCGTGTGACACGGCGGTGCGATCCCTCCGGATGCACTCGCCCCCGTCACCCGCCTCCGCCACAGTACGCCGCGCAACACCTCTCCCATGCGCCGCGTATCCCACCTCATTCGCGAAGTCGATCGCTTGGCGAACGAGCGCCGGTGGACCTCCACCCAGCTTGCGACCGAGCTTCGCGTGAACCGCACGCTCCTCGCGCACATTCGCGCGGGGAGAAAGCCGCTCACGCTGCCGGTGCTGGCCCGCATCGCCCAAGTCTTCGGCGGCAAGCCGCTCGTGCGCGATCTGCTCTTCCTCCATCTCGCGGTCGAAGTCCCCGAAGAAGCCGCGAGCCGCCTTGCGGCGCCACCACTCGCCGCGTGCGCGCTTCCGGATGCGGTGGCGCGCGCTGTGCGCGGGTACATCGCCAGTTTTCCTCTCGCCCACGTCGCGGGACGCAGCCTCCTGCTGCAAGGCACGACGAACGTGCTCGCACGCGCGACGACCGTATTGCGCGATGCCTTTACCGCGAACGAGATTGGCGTGATGACGCTTCTCGCATCCGCGACGCTTCGCGCCTCGGAAGAGATTGCGGCGCGGCGCGTCCCTGCGCTCATCGTCGAGCGGATCGAGTTCGCATCTCCTTCAGTGTCCGGGGTGCTCGCCGCGCGCGTGGCGTTCGGGCTTCCGCTCATGCTCACGACCACCGCGACCGTCGACGCCCTCCCCGCCGATCTCGCGGCGGCGCTCCGCCCGTCCATGCAGCTCATTACCGCCGCCGCCCCATGCCCGACGTGATCTCACTCCGCTTCCTCGGCCCATCGGCGACGCCGCCGGACGGCGAATCCCTGATCGTCGTGGATCTCTCCGCCTTTCCGCTCCTCACCGGCACCGTCGGGATCGACGCCGCGCTCCTGATCCTGCTCCTGCGCGCCATGCGCGTGCGCGCGGGCGCCGGACAGGCGACGCTCCATGCGCTCGCGTGGCCGCTGCGCACGAGCGAGCGTCGCATCACCGCGGGGATCGAAACGCTCGCGAGAGCGGGTCTCCTCACCTACACCTGGGAGCGGACGCGCACGGGTGACGGCATTGTGTTCGAGTTCCCGGCGCAGACGCCGCTTCGCCCACCCACCGCATGGCCACCCTCGCCCGCGCGCGTCTATCCGCTCCCGACCATCGCGTTTGTGCAGGCGCTGCCGCTCCTCGGTCGTGACGCCTTCGCGCTCTACCTCGCGCTCCTCGCGCGGGAGCCCGTGCGACGCGCGCGCACGGATCTTCGTCTCTCAGGCGTCGCAACGAGCATCGGGATCACCGGGAGTCGGCGGCAACGCCGGGCGGTCCGGCGGCTCGTGCGGGGCCGGGTGTTGGAGATCGCGAAGGGAGCCGCCTTCGCGTCCGCGACGCTCCACGAACTTCCGCCCCCCACGCGGCGCGAACGGCATCTGCTGCGCTTCCTCGCGATCCCGTTTCTTCCGGCGGCGCTTCGCGGAATCGCGATTCTCGCGGCGGCGGTCGTCGCCTCCCTCGCCCTCCTCCTCACCCTCGCCTTCCATGCGCGCCATCGCTGACGACCTCGCGCGCACGTACCAGACGCGCGGAAGCCGGACGCGCGCGGGATGGGACGCCTTCTACCTTGCGCGCGACCGCTTTCTGCATGAGCAGCTCCGGCGCGCGGGCGGCGGCTTCCCGTTCGGCACGTACCACGCACCGGACGGGCACACGATTCCGACGTGGCTCACGCTTCCCGACCTCCGGCAGCACACGCTCGTCCTCGGCGCGACCGGGACTGGAAAATCGACGCTCTTAGAGCTCCTCGCGCGGGCGAACGTCGATCGCGGGCAACCCTTCGCGCTCCTCGACCTGCATGGCGATCTCTTCGCGCGCGTCCACGCGTGGCTTCTGGCCTGCGGCGTCGGCCGCGTCCGGGTGATCGACTTCACGCGGCCGGAGAGCCTTCCCTCATGGAACCCGCTCGCGCGCCTCCCGGACATCGACATCGGGCGGCACGTCGATCTCGTGGTCGGCGTGCTGAAGCGGCTGTACGCAGCGGAAACCGCATCCTCGTGGGCCTGGGGCGTGAAGATCGAAGAACTCACCCGCTACGCGCTCCGCGCCGCGATCGAGAGCGATGTCCCCGTGGCACTTGCGGACATCCCGGCGTTCTTCCTGATGCCCGTGCTCCGGGCGCGCGTCCTCGCGAGCGCGGCACCAGAATCCCGGGCGTACTTCCTGACGCGCTTCGGCCCGCGCGAGCAGATGTACGTCTCGGCGGTACTCAACAAGCTCGAACCCTTCCTGGGATCAACGGCGGTGCAGCGGTTCCTCGGTGGTCCGGCGTCCACAATTGATCCGCTCTCCGTGATGGACAAAGGCGAGATCCTCCTCGTGAACCTTGCGAAAGGCTATCTCGGACCAACGGCCGACGTAATGGGGCGCCTCCTCGTGAACGCGCTCCAAATGGCGGCGCTTCGGCGCGAGCGCACCCCCTTCCGGAACCGCCGTCCGTACGCGCTCCTCCTCGATGAAGCGCACGTCCTTGCCGCCTCGGAGAGCGGCCTCGAAGATTTCCTCGTCGCGGCGCGCAAGTACCGCGTCACCGTGACCCTGGCGGCGCAGGGGCTCTCGCTCTTCCCGGCCGCGTTCCGGCCACATCTCCTCGGGAACACCGGGCGGCAGTTCTTCTTCCGCATGCCGCACGCCGAAGCGCGATCGCTCGCGCACGATCTCTTCGAGCCGCGTGGCGACGTGTGGCGCGATGCCGTGCGTCCCTACGACGAGCTCGATGATCCGCTACTGACACCGGTAGAGGAGATGGCGACGCGGACGCGCGAGCTTGCGAACCTACCGGTCGGCGCGTGCTACTGGCTGTTGAAGGGGCGACGGTTCAAGGCGCGGCGGGTGCACGTACGGTGGCCATCGAGCTTTCCGGACCGCGGTCGTGGCTGATGAATCGCGACAGCCGAGTGAGGCGCGCAATCGCCGGTGGGCCGCACTTCAAGCGCTCTATGACGAGCCGCTCTCGGACACGGAACTCGCCGAAGCAGAAAGTAATCTCCTAACTTTCCTTACGGTTCTCCTTGAGATTGATCGCAAGCGATGCGCGAAGGCCACCGACAGCGAGGGGCCACGGGCAGATCCGTCGAACTTGCGGGCGGACACCGACGGGCGTATCACAGCGCCATAGCCCGATACCCCGCCTCAAGTGCTCGCCATCATCCTCGCGCGCGTATCGTCGCAGGAACAAGAGGAAGGTCACTCGATTGCGGCGCAGACGCGGCGCCTTCAGGAGTACTGCGCGCGGCAAGGTCTCAAAGTCCTTCGCACGTTCGAAATCGTCGAGTCCTCCACCCGCGGCGATCGCAAAGAGTTCCACCAAATGATTGCGTACGCCAAGGCGCAGGCAGCGCCGGTCGCAATCGTGGCGGACGCTGTCGATCGGGTTCAGCGGAGCTTTAAGGAGTCGGTGCTGCTGGACGACTTGCGGCGCACTGGTCGCGTGGAGGTCCATTTTCTGCGCGAAGGGCTCGTTTTGAATGCCGATACGCCTGCCGAGCGCATTCTTATGTGGGACTTCGCGACTATCGCCGCGAAAGCCTACGTCGCGGCGCTTAGCCAGAACGTCCGCCGGAGCCTCACCTACAAGCTACAGAACGGCGAATGGACGTCGCGCGCGCCGGTCGGATATCGCAATGTGATCGACGAAGGGACAGGGAAGCGCACCGTCGTCATCGACCCGCGGCGCGGCCCGCTTGTCCACCGGGTATTCGAACTGTACGCGACCGGCACCTACTCAATTGCGGCGCTGGCAACGCTGCTCCGCGAGCAGGGATTGACGAACAACATCGCCCCGTTCAAGCCGCTCTCGACGAGTTTGGTTCACCGGATGCTTCAGAACACGTTCTACTTCGGCCTGATGACGGTGAAGGGCAAGGAGTACCGCCACAAGTACCCGCCGCTCATCGACGAGTGGCTGTACTGGAAATGCCAAAAAGTCCGGCAGACATACCACAAGAATCCGTTCAAATATGCGGCGAAGCCCTTTACGTTTCGCGGAATTCTAAAGTGTGCTTTCTGCGGTTGCGCCATTACATCTGAGCGCAAGAAGGACCGCTACACGTACCTCTCATGCACGAAGTACCGGGGCGAGTGCGGCGCTGTGCGCGTCCGGGAGGAAACGATCTCAACGCAGGTCGGCAGGATCTTGAGGAGGATGCACATTCCAGACGGCGTGTTGAAGGACATGCTACGACTGCTTCGAGAGACTGCCCACAACAAAGAGGCATACCAAGAGATCGCGATCGACGATCTTCGATCAGAGTATGACCGTCTTCAGGCCTCGCTGGATGTACTCCTCGATTTGCGGCTCAGCGGGCATGTGACTCAGAGCGACTATGACCGCAAGGCTGCACAACTGAAGGAATCGCAGTATCTGCTCCACGCGCGGATCGCAGAGCACACGCAGGCAGACGAGCAATTTGGAATTACGGTTTCGCGGCTTCTGACCGTCGCTTCTGACGCATATGACCTCTTCAAGTGTTCGGAAGTGGACCGAAAGCGAATGTTGCTGAAAGCCGTATTTCAGAACTTGGAGCTTCGCGGTAAAAAGCTGAGATACACGCTGAAAAGACCGTTTGATGCGGTCTATTCAGCCTCCGCGCGTTCTGACTGGCTCCCCTTACTCCACGCATTCAGAACTGACTTGTTCGACGAGGTAATGGGGTTATCCAGTGAGCTACGAGGGGTGTTCAGCGCATTGGAAAGCGGTTTGGCTCGAACAGCCTGACCGGTCGGGCGCCGCGTATACCTACTATGTGTGCAGCAGCCGGCTCAGATCCCGGCGAATCGAGCCGGTCAACCCCAGGACCGGGGAGTCGTCGAGGGAATTTGGAACTGTTTTGGCGTACGGCGACAACTCGCGGGCGTCGTTGTTCCGCAACTCAGCAAGTTTCGACCTTAGAGGCGACTCCGTTTTTCACAGACTTCTGAGCCAGTTTGCGAACACTCGTTGTTGGGTTGAGACAGTATCCACCCGCTCCCCCACGGTAGTGTTCTCCGTATCTTCACGATAGAACCGCATGAGCTGATCGATACTCGTTGGCGAGAGCTCGAGATGAAACTGCGTCGACGCTACCGACGGACTGTATCGAATAGCAGCATTTGCGTCATGGTTGGCCGTTGCCAGTGCTACCGCACCTGACGGTAACGATACAACGACGTCGCGATGGACGAATTGCACCAGCTCCCCTTGTGCTATACCAGCAAAGAGAGGATCGACTAAGCCGGCCGCGGTTAGATGGAGAGGGAACGCTCCGATATACCGCCCGTGGCTGTTAGTCTCCACTCTTCCGCCTAAAGCTTCAACCAACAATTGGTGCCCTCCGCATACTCCGAGCAGCGGTACGCCCGATGTCACCGCGAGCCGAAGATAGGTTTTCAGACTTCGTTGCCACGGACGATCTTCATATGCCGAATACATAGAGCCGCCCACGACAACGCCAGTAAACTCGGTCGGCTCAGGATAATCGGTGACGTCACAGGCGTTGATATACATCATCGCGTCGTTGCTCAAGTCATGAACCGAAAGCCAGAAGGGAAGATCTGTGGTCTGACATGTTGTCAGTGGCTGCAAGTCGTACGTGTCGAACTCAGCCGATTCCACGGCAACGGATAGAAACAGAATTTTCAGGGCTTCTCTACGCATAATCACTCCCCCGGCGTGTCCGCTCCTCGATCAGATAGTAGCCGACGGTATACAACTGCATATCGGTCGTACTTCGCATGGTCGTTATAGAAATGTTGTGCACGTACGTTCGAGATCTCGGTGTGAAGGCAAATCCGAGTGCACCCGGCTTCGAGTATCACCCGTTCTAAAGACTGTAAGAGAGCGGCGCCGTAGCCATTCCCCCGTTCGGTGGAGTCTGTTACAAGGTCCGCCAACCAAGCAGCTCGTCCGTGTTCGACGTGCGGATGCACAAAGAAAGCACACACCGCGACGATCCGGTCGTTTACGTACAGCCCATAAAGTTTGTAACCTAACGCAATTAAAGACTCCCGCGACTGGAGCAAGAACTCTAATTTCAGGTGCGGCCGCAGTTGCCGCAGAACGGGCCAAGCCTGAGACCATTCCTGTTCATTCGTGAGTTCGCGAGCATCTAGAGGCGCCTGACGGGTTCGCACCTGTGCCATGAATCACCTCGGAACGCTGGGTTCCATGCCATGCGGCCACGCGCCAACAAGGGCTCCGGGCAGCCCCTGACCTGCGGCGATCATTGCAGTGCCCTTCCGCCTTTGTCATCCGATTCAAAAAAGTGCAGGAGATCAGTTTTGAAACCAACTGTGACGTATTCAGTACCCAGATGGTGATCGTCGGCGCGCACTATTGCTGATAACGATCCGACCGGCGTGTCGAGCAGAACGTGCACCTCCTCACCGACGATCCGACGCCGAAACACGCGCGCTCGTAGGGGACCAGCTTTGGTGAGCACGATGGCCTTCGGAGGAGCGCCAACTGTCACGTCTCCTTCCACGCCGAGTGGCAGCGCATCTCCCGCGAGATGAATCGTGCCAGATCCGGCGAAATCGATCTGACACTGCCCGGCGCTTCGCCGAACGACTGCGCGGAGAAAGCTCAGCGGTGGCCAGCCTGTCAATTGCGCGATCTGTCGGGTGGCCGGCTTCGCATACACCTCATCCGCCTTGCCGATCTGGAGCAGCTTGCCTTCAACGAGGATGCCGAGGGAATCAGCCAGCATGAAGGCATCTTCGCGGTCATGCGTGACCCAAATCACGATGGGTGCAACCTTCCCCTCGGCATTGCGCATTTCGTCGACCAAGTGCAGAACATCCATGCGAAACTCGTGACGCAGTTGGACATCGATGTTCGATAGAGGCTCATCCAGAAGAAGCGTTCGAGCCCCTCGAATCAGTGCGCGACCGAGTGCCACGCGCTGGAGTTCGCCGCCTGACAGCGTCGCGGGAGCGCGCTCGAGCAGATGGCGAATTCCGAGCTTTTCACTCCGTTCTTCTACGATGTTCTGAAGTTCCTTCGGGATGGAACGCCAGCGACGCAGCGGAGCAAGCCACCCCTTCTTAACTAGCAGCGGATACGCGAGGTTCTCCGCCACCGTCCGTTGAGGGAGTAAGGCCGATTGCTGAAAGACGACAGCAACGTCCCGGCGGTTAGGAGGTACATCGGTGAGGTCTTCGCCATTTAGCCAGATCCGACCGGCAGTGGGAGCCTCCACACCGCATATCATCCGCAGAAGCGTGGTCTTTCCGCTACCGGAAGGGCCGAGCAGAACGAGCGGACATCCTGCTTCCACCGTGACGCTTACGTCATCCACGACGGGCGCGCCGCCGAAACTCTTCACGAGGTGCTCGATCTTTAGTTCCACGGTAATGGTCGATACGAACGGTGTTGGTCATGGGCCGTCCTGCCGATGAAGCGGAACAAGATGGCCACGACTACGATAGCCGGAAGGTCTACTAGTACACCAAGTGCCATTAGGGTTCCCCAGTCGTAACCATGATGACTGATCAGGGCGGGGATGGCCTCCGTGACAGTTGCGACCTGAAACGTCGCTGAGAAAAACGTTTCGTTCCACACGAGAACAAAGCAGATAAGGTGCACGACCGACAACCGCGCGAGCAGCACGGGCACGGCAGTAACAAACAGGAACCGGATTCGCGAACAACCTGACGTTACAGCAACGTCATCGATTCGGTCTGGCAAGGACGCGAATACTGGGATGCTTAGCCATACATAGACCGGAAGGAGAAGTGCCACGTGGAGAATACCCAACGACAACCACGTCGGAGCGATAGAGCTGCGATTGAATAGGAAAAACACGGGTATAGCGATAGCCACAGCGGGAAGCGTCCGTACACCGAGGAAGGAAAAGCCGACGGATCCCGCGCGTCTCGTCCCCAGGCGTGCAGATCCAAAACCCGCCGGCAGACCGAGTGCCGCTAAGGCGATACTCGTCGCACTTGCCATTGCGACCGACACGAGGAGACGCCGAACGAAGGACGTATCCCGAATAGCCGACGCGAAGTTTTCGAGCGTTGCCGCCGCGAAACGGTCCATGCCACCCGTCAGCGTAAACACTTCTCGCTGAGGCAGGAGTGCCCAGCTGATCATGAGTAGAATGGGCACGACACTGAGAACGCACGCCATGAACGTACCCGCTACAGCTAGCAATTGGGCGATAGGTTTCTTTCCGGTCATACGAACTTGTCCCGTAGTACGAGCGTCCGCACGACTAGCGCAGCACCGATGAGAGCTACTAGGTATAACAGAAGTGACGCTGCAGAACCGTAGCCGTATTCACCGTTTCGAAAGTACTGGTGCGAAAGCCAAATCGGCAAGACCTGCATCGCGCCATACGGCGCCCCTCCTGCGGTAAGAGCGTCGATCTTCTCGCCGTCGCCAAGGCACCAAAGAAAGCGAAACGCGAGTATTCCCGCCACCGGCGTGCGAAGGCTCGGCGCCCACACCGAGACGAGCCGCGCCTTCCAACCGCCCCCTGACGTGACGACAAGCTCGAGGAGCGGCCGGGATACCGTCTCTATGCGCGCTAAGACGAATAAGCCAACGACCCCGGACCACTGCCAGACGTCGAGAGCGACGGCAACGGCGAGCGCACGCCCGGGTCGCGAAAGCATGGCTCGCGGATCGCTCATTCGCAGCCATTCCGCGAAATAATGCACAAATCCGAGGTCTGCGTCGACGGCCAGCATGAAGATCAATGCGGCCACAACCGGCGCTGTAAAGAATGGAGCAAGAAGAAATGGTATCGCACGGCGCCGCCAAGTTATCTGCGACAGCGCGACCGCCAAGACGACGCCTGCAACGACCGAGATCAGACCTGCAGCAGTAGCGTAGGCGACCGTAACTTTAAGACTTTCAAAGAATGTGGCGTCATGAACAAGCGCAAGGAAGTTGTCAAATCCGGCGAAAGTGTTTCGCCCTTCCAGTGGATTAAAGTTGTGAAACGCCTGCCAGCAAAGAAGAGCGAAGGGCGCTATCGCCATGCTGGCGACAACGGTCGCAGCGGGGAGCACGAATTTGCTCTGCCAACCGAACCTGGCATCCTTGGGCATCACTGTACTGGATACCTCAGCTTGGTCTTATTGCCGAGGCGATCAGCGATTCTCTTAGCGGCGTTGTCAAGCGCAGCCTTCGAGGAGGCTTTACCGGACAGCGCCGTCTGCAACTCCTCCGTCAAGATCTGCTGAATACCATCCGCTTCGGGGATCGTCGGCTTCGGCGTCATGCAATGAAGAGACTCAAGGATGACCGCTGTCGGCCGTTGAGAGCGAATCCTGGGATCATCATATGTCGATAGCCGCGGCGATACATTTCCTTCAAGGTGCAGCTGGATCTGAATGTCGGGGCGCATCATCCACTGAAGAAGGAGCCAGGACGCTTCAGGAGACCGCGCCGACTTTGGAATGAAGCCGACCCAGGATTCGAGCTGGCTGGCGCAACCGCCGTTTACGTCAGGCGGCAAGAAATACCCAAACTTCCCGGCTAGTTTCGTTCGCTCCGGATTTTCGAACTCATTGACCACGTCGTATTGAAGGAGAGTCATGAAGTTGACGCCCGCTTGCATCTTCGCGATGCCCAATGGCCACGAATACTTCACGGCGTCAGGTGGCGCATAGTGCGAAAGGTCGCGGTAGAAGTCGGTTGCCTTGATGGCCTCAGGAGAGTTAACGACGACATCTCCATATTCCCAGCCGTGCTTCGCATCTAGAACATTGCCGTTAAACGAAAAGAGCGCGCTCTGCCATTCGTACCAGAGCGCCTCGTCACTCAACAGGAGAGCGATGCCGTACAGCGGTGGTTGCGCATCAGGCCGGTAGAAGTGCTGGGCTAAGTGGAGCCACTGCTCATGAGTCTTCGGCGGCACGACCATCTCTTCACCGAAACGCGCGCGGTAAGCCGCGCGCTCTTGCTCAGACTCCGCCAAATCACGTCGATACACGACGATCGACCCTCCCAGGTACAGAGGGAGCCCATACCATCGACCCTGATACGTGCCGACTTCGTCGAAGAAGGGTTGAACGAGCTGCTTTTTCGGGTCGAAGGTCGGATCTCTCAGCCCGCGCTGGCGAAAGAACTGATCGAGAGGCAGGACGGAGTCAGTCGCCACAAGACGCCCCATCTCTTTGTGGGGGATGAACACGAGGTCGTAGTCGTATTCGTGACTCAACGAGCCAGCTAGAATGGATCGTATCGCCGTGGAGTGGTCCTTCAGGTTGATATCGAGTTTGATACCGGTGGATCGCTCGAAATCCCCGCGAAGTCGCTCCAAGGATTGGAGGGGAGGCAGATTTTCACCTAAGATCTTGATCGTTCGCCCGGAGTAGGGCCGTGCGGCTTCCGAGAGCCCCTTCCACTCGGACGGTGGCGGAGCCGGCGCCTCGCGATGACACGCAGTCGCAATACCGAGCGCAACGCCAATCACAGCGACGAAACGGATAGACGTGAACTTCATGGTGCACCTCCTGTTACTAACCGCTGTTGGGTTTGGCGGTGTTCTGACAGTACGGTTGCGACAGCCTCGAGTGCCTCATCGAGAATGTCGTCAGTCAAGACACCGCCGGTTCCGATCTGGAAGCAATCCTCGGCGACGCTACTGCCGGAGTAGACGAGAAACCCCTTTTTGCGAAGAGCGCTTTGGAACGCCTTCAGCGTGAGACCAGGTGGCAACTGTGCCGACGTAACGGAGTTCGATCGGGATCCTTCGGCGACCGGAAGGCGAAGGCCAAGCGCGGTGAGTCTGTCCCTGACACGAACGGTGCGACGCTGAATGGTCTCGCGTCGCGTCGACACTCCTTCCTCTAGAAGCTCTTTCAGTGCCTCGTGGAGACAAAAATGCAGAGCCACCGCTGGAGCGAAGCGGGGTTCGCCACGGTCATGCTGAATTCGGTAGTCCGCGGCAAGATTCAGATAGTACGACCGAATGCATGTCTCCTCTAGCCGCTCCAAAAAGGCTTTCTGGGCAATCACGATGCCTAGGCCCGGAAGGCCGCGAATCGCCTTTCCCGAGCTCGCTGTGAACACCGCGATGTCATGCAAGTCTGGCGTGAGCACTTCGCAGATCTCGCTGCTAATTGCATCTACTGCGAGAAGTAGCCCGCGCGCACGCGCAAGATCGGCGAGCTCGCCGAGCGGGTTAAGAACTCCTTCTCTGGTGTCTTGCCTACAGAACACGAGGGCGCCAACGCCCGATGTCCGATCGAGCTCACGCGCAACCATCTCGACATTTACCGGAGTACCGGGTGAAAATTCGATCACATGCGTATCGGCCCGGTAGATACGGGCCATGTCCGCCAGGCGTTGGCCGAACCGTCCGTTGCTCACGACGAGCGGTACTCGAGAAGACGCAATGGCGGCCACCATCGCCTCCATTGCGCCGCTGCCAGTGGAAGTGAGAACCGTCGCGAAATAGTCGGCCTCTTCGATCTCGAATGCTTGGAGAAGCATCTTTTGGCTTGCGCGCATGACTTCCACGAACTCAGGTTCGCGATGGCCACACAGTGCTTGCAGACCAGCAAGCATCACTCGCGGCGACACTTCAAAAGGGCCGGGCGTAACACGAAGGGGATGCACGCTTCGGTCACGATGCAATCCCAGAACGTATTCGGCGTCGCGATCAAGAATCATTGTCAACCAATTCCTCTAACAGGCGCTTGAGAATGTCAAACTGCTCGCGTTGACGATGCGGGCCGAGGTGTTGCGAGACGTACGTAGCGACGGCAGCGATCTCCAGAGGCACGTGGACGGTTTTCCCTTTTGGCACTACCCGCTCGAGCGTTATCGCCGTCGGCAACAACCAAGGCTGTGCGCTTTGCAGCTTTTGATTTCGGATGACATCGATGAAGGGCGAACACCCTCCGGCGGCCTGCCAGGAAATCTGCCAGTCGATCGCAAGAAACTGCCGAATGATGTCAGGTAAGAATTCAAGATTCCCACCCGCTTTGGTTATGACGAGACCCCATCCTTCGACTGGCTGTGTGGGAAAGACAGCCTCCTGCTTGGGAAGCGGGAGGAAACCACAATCGTTGAGCTTCCCAGACTGAGAAAGGTCCGAAAGCCAATCCGTCCAACCGAGCCAGGCTGCATACTTGTGCTTGTGAAAAGCGACACCGGCATTTTCCCAACTCACCGTTCCGAGGTCATCAGCCTGCGCCAAGTGTGTGAGCTCACGATAACGGCTAAGCAATTCATGGTAGCGAGACTCCGTAAGTTCTCGCCCAAGTCGCACCCGGCCTAGATCGTGACCTTCGTCCCGCGTAACTTCGGTTTCGCCGCAGCTGATCAGGAACTGATTCCACTCATACCAGAGGGATAAGCCGATACTCCGCGAATCAGCCAAACGCGACTCTGTCAGTAGCCTTGCTGTGCCGGGCTCCTTCGGCAACCAATCCTGAAGCTGTGGCCAAGTCCAGCGGGTGACGGCAGTCGGCTCGCCTCGGACAATCAGAAGTTTCGTCAACAAAGTTAGCGGCAGCATTAGCCACTGGCCGCGATACGTGCATGTTTCGCCAAATGCCCACGCTGCGGCATCAAGTGACACTTGCAGGTCGCCAATAACCTTCGCCGGTAAAGTGATGTCCTTTCTACGGTTCGTCCACAGGTTCCCCAGCAGATAATGCGGGAACCCCGCAAGGTGGCAGTTCGCCAGAATCCAATCCAAACTCTTGCTCTGCTCGCCAACTGGCTCAGAGACACCGCTGACGAATCGCTCGCTCTTCAATGGCACTAGAGCTGTCGTCGCTGGGCGATAGCCCAAGTCACGGAGGCGGTCGACAGCGCCCGGCGCTTTCGCCTTGAGGCGTTTTAACTCCTCTTTTAACAGGACGCGCAAGAGATCCTCATGCTTCGCAAAGTGCGACCGAATACACAAGCCCAATCTCGAGAGTTCGCCGCAGAAGGCGCGAAAGGCCGGGACATCTTCTCCGAACAGCACGAGTTCTTGCGGAACGCTGTCGGTACTCTCGGTCCTCCGCGTTATGGCAGGCACGAGCTGCCCACGGTTTAAGTAACGTTGAAGCGCCGTGCCTATCACGTGAAGGACAGGCCTCATTGCGATTTCGATCGTGTCAATATGCGAGGCCAGAAGATCAGATAAGATTTGTCCTCCCACGATTCGATGATGCCGCGTTTGGACCGCCGGAAAAATGAATTCGCGAAAAGCTCCTTCATCGATCCACGGGCAAAAGCACGCGCGATCCAGGATTCGAAGCACATCTTTTTCTTGCGTTGTCCAGTCGGACACCGGTTCGCGGCTTTGCTGGTCGGTGAGTATTTCTCGGCGCTGACTGTCAGTGAGCTCAGCCAGATCGAATCCAGCAAGTTCCTCCGGCCGCATCGTCCCCGATTCGGACTGCATGTTGAAAAGAACGAATGCCCGAGCATCTCTAAGGATGGGCGGCAAGCGAATTGTTTCGTCATCCGATACGCGCTCTGTCAGTCGTCCGTTGAGAAAGCGTCGTGTACCGTCGATTGCCTGAGCAGCCGGCGACGTGACGGCTAGAAGTACACCGGGCACCGAAAACCGAAAGAGGCCCTCGAGAGTCTTGGGATCGGGTGGATCCAGCAACATTTCGGTCAAGGCGGATACGCCGGCGGGAAGGTCGATAACGACGAAATCCGCTTGAACCTCATCCGCCATTCTGGCTAGAGCGACATACAGGAGATTGGTAAATTGCACCGGCGCCGCCCTGCCTGGATCCGAGCCGGGGTGCAACACCTGCCGGAAGGGATTACCTTCGCCAACAAACCGCTGGAAGTTTGAGTCCGTGATGTCACCGCAGGGCGCGAAAAACACGCTTCCAGTGACGCTGTCCTGAGCCTCAAACGGCACTGTCCACATCAGTTGCTTCAGCCACGTCTTACCAGGAAGATCGGGCAACGGTTCGCCAAGCCGATTCCACAGTTCATCGACATCGTTGCTCACGCTGTCGCGTTCCCTCGCCCAGTGCCAAAACCGTACCGCCGCCTCCAAGAAGCCAAGCTCTACGCCGCCCTCAGAAGGCAATCCTCGTTTCGGCTCGCCGACTCCAGGCGGTAAATTGGTTTTGTCGGGCCGCCGAAGCATATTTAGAACGAAATACGGCAGGCCTGGCGCGCGATAATCCAGGTCGGCGAGGACGATTCGGTGTCCTTTGCGAGCAAGCCAATATGCCGTATTCGCGGCGGCCCACGAACGGCCCTGTCCGCCCTTGTATGACCACACCAAGACGACTGCGGGTCGCGCCGTGAGACGCCGCGCGTCACCACTATTCCGTTCCATTAAGTTCTCCCGTCGCGTTTTGTTTGGGTCGTGGCCGTGAAACTAGTGCTAACGTCTCTCCGACCTCGGCGCTCGGCCTGCGCTTCTCAGCTTCGATGATTAGCCGCCCTTGTCCGAATACCCACGCCATCGCGATAAACAGTTCCACAGAACCTGCTGACTCCCCGCGTAGAGTGCGAGACAGGTACGATCGGTCGCAAGGGATGAGTTGCGCAGACACCGAGTAACTCAGAACCCCACTTCGATGCAGTTCCAGCAGCCCATCGCGGAAGTGATCGACGTCTATACGACCCTTACGATCGAATTTGAGGTTCGGTGCATCAAGAGACCTCCACCATTCCTGAGAAAGGTCTGCGAGAGAGCTTCCGCTGCCTAAAGCATCGTCAGGGCGAACCTGATTCTGATTCGTGGCGTTGAAAGGCCATGCGAAGAGCTTCTTATGAAATTCAAGCTCGGTTGCGAACGCTATGTGAAAAGCTTCCTGCATGCGTGAAGTCGGTAGTGTTTCCACGATTCGCCTGAGGCGCGGCAGGGAGATCGATGTGGTACCGCTTTCAATTCTATGGAGCTGGCTATGATCGATTCCCGACTCCAAGCAGAACTTATGAAGCGTCTCGTGGCAAAGAAGCGCTAAGGGAATCAACGCCATTGCGATGCCGGGCAGTGACACCGCGTAGAGGCAACTGCGCAGCAGCGCATCACAATATAGAAATCGGCGATTGCTGACGCGGGGCGCGAGAGCAGCCTGAATCCGCCACCTACGATGCACGGTAAGGATAAGCCCCTCTATGGCGCGTCTGTAGACAAGCGAGCCGTCGCGTATGACGGCCATGGACGTGCTGCTCGCGGCCATGATCTTGAGATGCGCAAGGGTCGCAACGCTTTCCCCGGCAGGAAGCTCGGCGAAGGGGCGCATCGTGTCGCGCGCGCTGTTTGCAAATAGCGCACGGCGGAGCGCAACAATCCAAGCTGACTCGGCGCCGCCGGATTGTCGCTTGTGGATTCGCTCGAAAGCGCCAGGTAAGTGCAGCGCTTGGTGACAGAGCATTAGGTACCACAGGCCCTCAAGTGTGTCGCCGAGACTTGCTGCTAAGAGCGCGTCCTCATCGGTCCAGTCCCGCGGATATTCGAGCCCTACAACGGTCAAAGGAGGGACCATTCACACTCCCAGCTGTGGCATGAAGGGGAGTCCATTCTTGTGGTAGTAAATCGCATCCTGAATCAAATCGTAGTGAACGTCCTCGGCGAGATAGCGATCAAACGCATCCTGCCAGTCCGCGTCCACGTAGAGCACTAGGCCAAAGAGCAGGTCCCACGTACCTTTTGCCCCGGCCTTTTTAAAATAGCAACCATCAACAGGAGTGCTTGAAAGGAAACACCGCGTAATCCCGAACTCTTTGCGCCGCGCGTTCAGGCGGCTCCACACGTACCGATGAGTGAGCAGCGCAAGGCGCTCTAACTTGATGGCTTTTGGGTTGCGCGTTGAGGCTTTGCAGGCACCGGACAAGGCCTGCCGATATGGGTCGTCACCGCGCTGAGACGATATCGGCGAGTAATCGCCACTCCGGACGGCGCGTGCTGTCCTGGCGACTGCGGCTGGGATCTGACAATCCTTGTGATCAGCGGGCGAGCAGCCGGCAAGGAGACCGTAATGCGCAAGCGCGCAAATGAGTTGCCTGTCAACTCCCCCGCGGCCCCGGTACTCGCCGGGAAGTAGGATAGATCGGTCGCCCTGCGGCGCTATGCGCAACTGCAGCAGCTCATCGAGGATTCGCCAGCGCAGCTCGTCAGAACACCACGCGCTCACTCTGTCGCCGAGAAAGGTTTCTAGCTCTCGCTCAGGGAATGATGTCCGTAGAGCGCTTTCGCCGTTCACATTCTCGCCGTCGGTAAGTTCTGTATGCTCAGCGCGCAGGAGAACGGCCTCTATAAGATGGCGACGAACTGCCGCCTTCAAGCGTTCGTTCACAGCCGGTGGCTTATCAGCCAACGCCGTACTGGGATCAGGCAACGCCGTATTGGGATCGGCGAACGCCGGAATGAGCACGTGGTATTCGATGAGATTCATGGGGACATCGGCTCTACCGACTATCCTCCGCCAATGCTGCGAAAAGGTTCTGTTGCTCGTGCGTCGCTACTTCTCATCTGTGACACTCCTTCACGCAGCGCAGCAGTTAGCAAGTGACCAAATGTCGAATCGACCTGTTCTCGCAAGGCTGAAAGGGAGTCGCGCCACCCAGGGGGCCTATCGTCGCAAATTCCGACCCAGAAGACCTTATACAGGACGACCAGCTTCGACGTGTGCGGCTGAGAAAGCCCCGTTGCGCCGGGAGGAAGATCGGTTGCGACGTCGATCGGGAGAGCGGCGTACTCGCCGAGGTCGGTCCAGCCTGAGAACAGATCAGCGATGGCGCGCTTGCAGTAGAACCCGAGGGTTGCGAGTGTATCGGTTCCATCAAGAGTGAAGCTTCTACTGCCGCGCAACGGATCTGCCCCCGGCACGCGAAGTGAGTAGCCGGTGGCGATGAATACTCTCAGGCCATGCGTGAAATACCGCGATGACGCGTGCCCTGGCGGGATCCGCTGGACGAGATAGGAGAACAGCTGGCCGGGAACCATTCCGACAATCCTAGGCACTGTCGTGCTTGTGAGTCAAGCACCGTCACCAAACCGCCACCGCGACTCGTGACTGTCATGCACGCGCGCAGTTTCAAGCAACCTATCAATCAAGTTGGAAACTGGCAGAAGGCCGCACATTCCCTAGCTGCCACAGGGAATCGAACGTTGCTGACTGTACGCGTCGACCTTCCCGTACACTACGAAGCCGCAGAGAAATCGGGGTGGCGGGGCGAAAGAGTCGTTCGAATCCGCCGAAAGGAGATCCGCGCATGACTGATGGGGCCGGACACCGTTCGCGACAACTCGGCTTCGACACAGCTGACGCCGTTTCCGGCTTTCGAGAGGCAATCGTCGAGTGGATCTTGCCTTTCATCGAAGCATGGAGCTCCGGCGGTCCTCAACCACTCGTCTCCGACGCTGAGGGTGAAGCACTACGGGAACTCGTGCGGCTGCGCGATACCGCCGTTCCCGAAGGGTACGCATGGTTGCCATCGTTGCTTGAACGCCTTGCCACCGCCATGCGATTCAATCGGCAGAACTTCGTCAACATTCATCCGACGCCGTTCGTACCCGCGATTGCTGCCACGGTTGCGGTCGCACTCCAGAATCCGAACAACATCGTTCCGGACGTGTCGCGTGCCACGACCGCGCTCGAGCAGGAGTGTGTTCGGTGGATGGCGTCGCTTGTTGGATTCGACCCAGACATGTCCTGGGGGAACGTCGTAAGTGGCGGAACCATCGCAAACATCACGGCCCTTCTCGTCGCGAGGGACTACACGTATCGCAAGCTTGGGCGACCACGACCAGCCGATGTCCGCACCCGCGGGCTCTTCGAGCGTTCGCCAGGCGTAGTTCTCGCGAGTGCTGGATCGCACTACTCCGTAAAAAAGGCCGCATGGATCTTAGGAATTGGGGACGAAAACGTCGTGACCATCCCGGTTGCCTACGATGAAGTCGCAAAGTCGCGTGAAGCGCGAGACGCCATGTTCATAGCTGGCGTCACCGATCCGACATGGCGCGACCTCCTTCACGACTGGATTCGCGTCGACCGCGAACGCGGCGCGGCAGAACTCGAAGCGTTTTACGACGGCGGTAGCCAACCATTCTCACTGCAGCCTCTGAACTCCGAGATATTCAAGGCGATGTACGCGTGCTTTACATACGGCACGCCACTCATCGCATATGTATTCACGCTCGGGACTACTGATACCGGGACCATCGAGATGCCGGAGTCCGAAGCGCTCCGTCTTTTGGCGGCGGAGGATGTCTTCGTTCACGCGGACGCCGCCGCGGGCGGATTTGCGCTGATGCACGAGCACGTGGCCTCGCGCGCTCGCGGACTGGAAGGAGTTCATTCCGTGGCGCTCGACGCCCACAAGCTTGGGCAACTCGCATATCCGAACGGCGCGATCGTGTTCCGTGACCGTGGCTGGGTCTACGAGATCATGCACGAAGCTCCTTACCTCTCCGGCCTTGCGCCGACGATTGAAGGTTCACGCTGGGGAGGTAGTTCTGCGGCGCTGTGGGCGGCCATACAGGATCTCGGACTTTCGAACCGCTACACTCGCTGGCTCGACCGGATATTTCAGTTTGTCGAAGCGCTTGTGGAGGAATTTGGTGCAAGCGGCGAGTTCCAAGTGCTTCATCATGTTCACTTAACAAGTGTCGCGGTTGCACCGAGAGCCCAGGGGAACGAGACACGACGTGAGCTAAACACACATGTTCTGAGAGTTCACGACCGTGTACGCCAGGACACCAGGCCTGACGCGTTTCTAGTCAACATCGATCGGGGTCTTGCTGGCGTAAAGGTGCGAAACGCGCCCGGTTCAGCCTCCGACGGAGAACTTAGCGACATCTATTGTTGGCGAATTGTCGCGGCTAACCCTGCGGTCGAGCCGTCAGACGCCGCCACGTTGGTCAACTATCTTCGGGAGCAACTTGAAATCGTGCGTAGCGAATGTGAATAGACGAAAGCGAGCTGATCTGCTCTGAGAGGCAATTGAGCTGCGCGACGGCAGGGTGGTAGAGGGCGTCGTTGAAGAAATCCGGGACTGTTTTGGCGTGCGAAACGCCTCGTGAACGTCGTCTTCCCGCACCTGAGGAGCGGCTATGAGATGTCTTGCTCCCACTATTCAGCGCGTCGAACGGCCGGCGCCTCGCATCGCCGTACGGCGTGCGAGTTGCCGTTCGACGCCAGTCGTGTTCAGGCGGAACGTGAGGAGATCGCGACTGACTCCGAAGAGTTCACAGAGGTCTTCTGCAGGAGTGCGGCGCGAGCGATGAGCCACGAGCGCCTGTCGCGGCAAGAGGAGTGACGCGCTGAGCCAATTGGCCTCGTCCTCCTGATTCTTGTCGTAGCTGCGGATGAGCAACCCTTTGGTCGGGTCCATGAAGCTCATGTTCGGCGAGTGTTTCAAGATCAGATGGGAGAGTTCATGCATCAGGTCGTTCGACTGGCGCGCTTTAGAGTGCGCCGAGTTATAGACGACGAGATGCCGATCGCCGGCGGAGATCGTGACGGCAGACCAGACGGCGCGGTGCTGACCAAGCAAGCGGTTGAGAACCTCGGGTGGAACACCGCTCAATTCTTCGGCAGGAATGAGGCGGACCCCCAGTCCCTCCGCCACGACAGCGGGAGGCAACGGCGCAGTTGGCGCGAGATCGTTGTCGCGGCGCAACGTCGCCGCGATTTGCTCGCACCACGCCTTGAATCCACGTCGGAACATCTCTCTATGCCTTGACGCGCCGAAGCTCTTGGTCGGCGGCGTAGATCAGCGCCCCGAGATCGGTCGCCGCCCCCGGATCAAGCACTTGGTCCGCTTTGAAATGGACGGATGCGACCGGTGGCGCTGACGCTTCGGTGGCGCGCTTCGCCGCAACATCGACCTGCAAGATCTCAGCGGGATCGAGCTCCAAGTACGAACATATTTTCGAGAACGTATCGAGATCGGGCAGCTTCCCGTTCTCGATACGAGACAGGGTGGCAGGGCTGACGCCGAGATCGCGGGCGAACTCACGGATGCCGCGACCACCACGCCGATCGGAGAGTAGCTTCCCCAGGCTGAGCAAGGTCATAGGAGCCTCCGTTTAGTTGATGAGAAAAAGTTTGACAGATGAGACACTGGTTATTACCATTGTCTCAGGATCGAGAACTTGTTTCAAGATCCGATCAGCTGATGGAGGTCTTTCATGGCAACGAATCCCCCGACGGGCGACGGACACCGCAACGGAGCAGTACGGGACCGGTCGCAGACGCATAACCCGCAGACCGACCGCTGGGTGAAACGGGACACCGGAACCGGGCGGTTCATCGACCAGAAGTCGGATGACAAGCCGTTCAAGGGTGTGCGCAAGGAGAAGTAGATCGGGGTGCTCGTCTCCCCGCGAGGGGAGGGAAGCGAGCACGCCTAACCAGAAGACGTATGACCGAAGTTGAGGCTCAAGCCGAAGCGAAACGCAGACCGTTCAAGGTGCTGTCACTCGATGGTGGTGGGTACAAGGGACTCTACACCGCCTGTGTGCTTGCGGAGATCGAGCGCTTCAACAAGCCGCTCGCGCAGCATTTCGATCTTCTGTGCGGAACCTCGATCGGCGGGCTCATCGCATTGGCGCTCGCGGCGGGAAAGTCCGCCGCAGACGTCAAACAGTTCTTTCTCGACTGGGGCACCCGGATCTTCCCGCGAGGCACCGCTTGGCAGCAGTTGCGCCGCACCGTGAGCCAGATGGCATGGGGCGGCAAGTACCTCGATACGGATCTGCGCGAAGCGCTGGAGAGCATCCTTGGCGACACGCGGATGGGCGACGCCAATTCCTACTTATGCATCCCCACGCTTAACCTTCCCACGCTTTCGCCGTGGGTCTTCAAGACCGACCACGATCCGGCGCTCACGCGCGATAGCGATTGGCTGATGCGCGACGTCGCTCGCGCCACATCAGCGGCTCCGACCTACTTTCCTGTCGCGGAGATTGAAGGCCTTCCGGGCCGGCAGTTCTGCGATGGCGGCCTGTGGGCGAACAATCCTACGTTGGTCGGGCTCGTCGAGGCTTTCCGCTTCTTCGCAGGACCAGACCACCCCTACGATTCGGTGCGCGTGCTCTCGATCGGCACCGTCGACGACTGCAAACCGCGGTCGGTGACGCGGCCCACCGCCCTCTCCGTGATCACGGGTGGTCGCGAGATCCTCACGGCCACGCTCGCCGCGCAGGAACGCGCGACCGCGCGCCAGGTTGAGTTTCTCCGCGAGGCGTTCAAGGTGCCCGTTGAGATCGTTCGGATCCCGTCTCCGACGATTTCGCCGGACCAACTCCCCGACATCGGCCTCGACGTCGTCACGGACGCGTCGAAGAAGACCCTCCTCATGTACGGCGAACAAGCCGGGCATGAGTGGAATCGCGCCGCGTCCATTACCGCGTTCTTCTCCGAGGAGGCTGCGCCCCCTCGTTTCCGTCAACCCACTAATTAGCAGGAACACCGATGGCCAACTGTGACGATCTCTTTCAGACCTTCGACGAGAAAATCTCTGTCTCCTCCGCCCGCAAGAAGACGCTGCGGAAGTCGCGGAACGCAATCCGCGACCGCATCCGGAAGCACTTCAAGGAAGTGCTGAAGGTGACGGTGCCGAAATTCCACGGGCAGGGTTCCTACAGCATGGACACGCTCGTGAATCCCCTCGAAGGCTGCGATTACGACATTGACGACGGCGTGTACCTGAAGCACCTCGGAGACGATCCCGCGAAATGGCCAACGGCTGCGACGGTGCACGAGTGGATCGTTGATGCCACGACCGGCTACACGGATCAAGACCCGCAAGATCGTCCCCGGTGCGTCCGCGTGATCTACAAGGGCGACCCTCCCTACCATGTCGATCTGCCGTGCTACGTGATGTCCGCCTCGGACGTTCCCTTGCTCTTCGACAAGAGCCGGGAGAAGGCATCCTCTGCGCCTGTGAGTCCCTACGAGAGCGATCCGCGCGGGATGACCGACTGGTTCTGCGAGAGGGTCGATGAGGATGACCAGCTCCCGCGGACCGTCCGCTATTCGAAGGCCTGGAAGGACTATCAGCGTGACCGCGGCGCGGGCGTCGCGAAGGGGCTTGCGCTCACGATCCTGATGACGGAGACGTTTGTCTCCGATGCCCGCGACGACATCGCGTTCGTGAAGACGGTGAGCGCCGCCTACGCGCGGCTCAGCACGAACATCTCGATCAGGAAGCCGCTCACGCCGTTCGAGGATCTCACCGCCGCGTGGACGACGAAGCAGCGCGAAGATTTCCTTGAGCGGCTCAAGCAACTCCGTGACCGTGGCAACGACGCGCTCGACGAAGAGGACAAGGCGAAGGCGGCGAAGATTTGGCAGAAAGTGCTTGGCGACCGCTTCCCGGACGCGGAGCCGGAAGAGGACACGAAGAAGGAGAAGGCTCTCCGCACCTCCGCGCCGGCAATCATCGGAAGCGATGGCCGATCCGCCTAAGGTCGTTGCCGAGTCTGTCGCCGAGGCAGTCTATGCAGAGGCGGCAGCTCGGGCACGACGCGAGGTCGCGGCGGCGTTCGATCTCGGCGAGGTTCCCGTCAGCGTTCTTCCGGCGACGGCGCAGCGCCGACATCGCGCCGTGTGGCGGATCGGGCTCGAAGACCGATCGTTGCCGGTGCCTCATCTCCTCGTCGCCGTGCCCTGGACGTTTCCGGATGAACTGCCGGACGTGTACTTGCCCGAGAACGTTACCTATCAGGGGATGCGCATCCCGCACCTCGACGAGCACCGCCAGCTCTGCACATTCGACGATGCGGCAGCGTGGCCCAACGCGGAGCGTGCCGGAGAGGCGGTCTGCGCGGTCATTCAACGAGCGGAGCAGCTTCTACGGGACGGCGTCTCGGGCGCGAACGTCGGGGACTACGCGGACGAATTTGAAGCCTACTGGCTTGACGGCGCACTCAAGCCGGAAACAGCATTCTCGATCGTGCGGCCAGACGGTCCGCACCGGCGGGTTGTGTCCGTTCGCCTATCGACGCCCATAGGACTGCACACGCGTATTTTTGCCGAAGATGAACCGGCGGCGCTGGCGTTCTTGGACGGCATCGGGCGCAAACCCACGAAGCCTGACCCGCATCCTTCGCTCTATCTCCACCTGGACGAACTCCGGATCCCGAACCTCGCGACGAATGCCGACGTCTACCGCTTGGTAAGCGCGGACGAAGCGGCAAGGAAGGCGCTGTTGGACTTCCTGGGGGACGCCGCACGGCCGTCCACGGTCCTGTTCTCGACTCCAGTGCGCGCGGAGCGGGTCTTCGGGGCGTGGATCCATCCGCGCTTCGGCACAGACGTCTATCGCGGCAAACGCAGCCGTCGGGAGATGGATCAGGCACCTGGCTTTCGCCCGGGACGCCTCCCGCCCGAGGTTGAACTCACGCGCTCCTTCGCGAGCCTTCGCGTTGACAGAGTCATCGTCCATCGCGCGGACGACGCGCGGCTGAATAGCCGTACCGCGGGAGCGGTGCAAGAGCGGATAGGTGCGGTGAACATCATCGGTTGCGGATCGCTCGGTGGGTTCATCGCAGATACCGTGCGCTACGCTCGACCATCGCTGCTTCGCCTCGTTGATCCCGAGCACCTCGAGGTTCATAACGTCCCGCGTCACTACTGCGACCTGACAGCCGTGGGTAGGAACAAGGCGGACGCGGTTGGAGCGGCGCTTCGACGTTTTGACCCTGCCCTTCAGGTTCGGGCCGTTGAGAGCGACGTGCTTGAGATTCTGCGATCAGCGCCGGCCACGTTAGCGCCCGCGGCCTACACCTTCGTCGCCGTTGCCAGCGTCCCGGCCGAACGCCGGCTCAACGCCGTGTCGCGACACCTTCAGGTCGGCACAGTCGTCTACGCCTGGGTCGAACCCCATGCTGTTGCTGGCCATGCCGTCATCATCCCCCCATCCGCGCAGGGATGTTTTGAGTGTCTCCTCGATTCGAACTTCCGCCTTGCGATTCGGGTGCTGGCGAACGGACACCAATTTGAACGAGCCGATGCCGGGTGTCGGGGGGCGTATCTGCCGTACAGCGGGGCGGACGCACAGACCTTTGCGCGCACGATCACACGCGCCGCTCTGGAATGTGCCGAAAGCGCCAGCTGCGTGTTCACATGGGTCGGAGACATCGACCGCGCTCGGCGCGAGGGCTGGGAGATTGATCCAGACTGGACGAACGCGGCGCCTTTTACGCTGCACAAACGACCCATCACTGTTCGGCCCGATTGTCCCGTGTGTTCTCCCGCGAAATGACGATCTACGAGCTCGATTCCGGACATCAACTCCGCTTCAGCGACGAAGCGCTCCGTACATTCGACGCCTATCGGAACGGCAAAGTCGAGGCTGGAGGTGTTCTGCTCGGGCGTGTGTATCCGACAGAAGTGCTCATCGAGACTGCGACCACGCCGAACCGCGCCGACAAAGCCGGCCGTTACTTCTTCGAGCGATCGCGAACCGTGGCGCAACGGGTGGTCGACTCGGCATGGAAGGCGAGCGAAGGCGAGCAGATTTACCTGGGTGAGTGGCACTCGCACCCAGCCCAGGTTGCTGAGCCGTCAGGTCGCGATCGCGACATGATCCTCAGCAACCTGCATGAAGCCAAGATGGACATTGATTTCCTAGTGCTGGTTGTCTTGGGATGGCGAACGGACTGGGTAGGTCTTGCTAAGCAAGGAAAGCTTCAGCGCCTGAAACGAATGGCCGAGTAAGGCGCCTGTGAAGAACTGCGAGATGCGACATTGACGTTTTTGGGGAAAAGCGGCAATCGGGTCATCAGATGCCTCCTCTGCGCTCGATCTCACGAGAGCGGAGCATGCGCTGAAAGTTGGCAGCTCGCCGCTTGTCGGTGATCTCGAAGTAGATGGCGGTGGACGTGAGGTCGGCGTGTCCCAGGTGGTCACCGACATCGGAGATATCGAAGCCCTCGTTCGCCATGTGGACACCGATCGAATGTCGGAGGACGTGGGAGTGCCGTCTGTCGGCCGGCAGGCCCGCGGCGGTGGCGTAGCGCCGGAAGAGGTGGTCGATGAGTCGGCCCGAGAGCGGCGCGCAGCGAAATTTGCCGGCCGCGGAAGAGGTACGAGCAATCGCCGCTTCCTCGTACTCGGAGATACCGAGCGAGAAGCCCTACACTGCTCGGGAAGAGCTGATACGCCTTCGAGATACCACCCTTCAGGCGGCGAACAAAGATTCTCCCGTCATCGACCGCGTCCAGAGTCAGGATCGCGACCTCTCCGCGCCGGAGGCCGTGAAGGTACATGAGGTTGAACAGGAGGCGATCCCGAACGTTCGCCCGCGGGATGGCGCGGAAGAAACGTGCGACCTCGTCTTTCGTGAGGTACTTCACGGCACGCTGTCCAGATCGGCGCATCCAGAGTTGATTCCTTCGCGAAAGCGTGATCTTGCCGCTTTTCCCCATTTTCGGAAGTTCAGTTACGAGCCGTCGCACTCTGCACCGCCGCCCCCCGGGCGTAAAGCCGTTGGCCCAGGCGTGTCTTGTCATTGCAGTCGTCCTCGCGGCAATCCCCTCCGCCTTCGCTGACACGATCTCCGATCCCTGCGCGCCGCCAGTCCACATGAATGTCGCGCGCACCGCCTGCAAGTTCGGCACAGCGACGGCGCGGATCACCGTGCCCGCCGGAACGGCGGTCTCGTGGGCCATCACGGGAGGTTCGATCCTCGGTGGCGACAAGAACGACACCGCATCTCTCGGCTTCGGCGGCGCGGAGAAGGCCGAGCTCTCCGTGACGATCTCCGGGCACGGATGCATGGCGACAGGTACTGTGACGATCACCCTCCGCGATCCCTTCGATGTGGAGCGCCTCGATGTCTTCCCGCCGGTGCCCTCCCAAGACGAACCGGCCCTTATCACGTGGAGCTATCGCGGCAGCGATCCTGCGCGCACACAGCGGCTCACGGTGGGAGGCGTAGACGTGCATGTCGATGCATCCGCGCGCAGCTACGCCTTTACGCCCCTCGTTCCCGGCCCTCTCGCCGTTCAGCTTGACGCCTCCACGATCGCCGTGATCGCGAGGCGGCGCGCCGTCGGGATCGGAGATCCCGTACCGCCGGCGTCTCTCTGCGCGACTTCGACGCGCACGATCACAACCAGCATCGCGCCCCGCTGCGCGCATCCAACGGCGACCGTGAGCGGCGGCGGGAACGGCTGCGGCTCGGCGACCGTCCGGGCATCTTTTCGCGGGACGCCACCCTTTCGCGGCACGTGGTCGGACGGCCTTCCATTCACGACCTCCACGGACGAGCTCACGCGCACCGTGACCGCGGACGGCGAGTACGCGCTCGGGAGCTTCGAGGATGCGACCTGCGCGGGAACCGTCGCGGGGAGTGTGAGCGTGCGCATCTTCGGCACGCCGAGCGCCGTGCTCACGGCCTCGTGGTCGTCAGGCTCCGGGCGTCCGCCCGCGATCCCGATAGACCACGGCCCGGGCTTCCCGCGGACATCTCTCGGTTACCAATTTACGAACGCGACCGGCTGCGCCTTCACCTCCGCGCTTGGGAATGTGGTTCAGCCGTTTTCCACGTGCGCAGGCACGGGCGGGAACTCGATCCTCTTCCCCTCCGCGGGGCAAACCGCGGGCGAGGAGACGGTCACCTTCCAGGTGACGGGACCCTGCGGCCAGGCAAGCGCGCCGCTGAGCTTTTTCATGTGCGACTACGCGGCACGCCTCACACCACTCGGGCCGACCACCTTCTGCGCGGGCGGCTCCGTAAAGCTGAAAGTCGAAGTTGGCACCGGCACGAACGCTGGACCCCCGTACTTCTTCCATGACGTGTATCGCTGCGCGAAGCCCGCCGCCGAGTGCAAGACGGTGAACGACTTCACGCGTGTCTTCGCGGGGTCCGGAGCCGCCGACGACACATACACCGCAACGCAAGCTGGCATCTACATCGGCACTATCACGGACAAGCAGGACTGCCCGTCGAAGTTCGGCGTCGGCGCGGTTACGGTCACGGTGCAGGCGTGTCCTTAACACGGCCTTACGCGTCAGGCCCTGGAGCGAAACGCTGGGCCCGACCAGGCAGCTTGTCCGCCTAAGCAGTGAGTAAGGCAGATCTCGCGCGATCCTGCTACGCTAGAATCAATTCTGCACGCGAATACTTCTCACACCGGACAGGTACGGCAACGTGCAAAGTACCTGATAGTAGTCATAAGGACCAAGCGATGTGAGCGCGAGATCAATTGTGCCTTCTCCTGTCCCATTAAAGGACTTCGTTTGAGCGCCGGTCGGTAGGCCGCTCGCGGTTCTCGCGTCAAGTGTGCAGGATAGCGGCAAGGTTGCGGATGCATCGCGCAACACGAACACGCGCACAACAGGGCCCTGAATATCACCGCTCGTCAAGCGAGTCAACGGACAGATTACGTCAATCGCCGGGCTTCCAACTCCGCCCAGATTATTGCCTGTGCCCATCAGGCCGTGCCTCAGGTAGGTCTCCTCATTACCGTTGCGCGCGAGACATGCAGCTCCAGGCACGACAGTGAATGTGAGCGTTTGCGCACTCGCGAAGGTGGCGGCGCCTGTCGATGTCACCGCCACTACGAGACAAGTTATCCAACCTCTCAAATTGGTATTCATAGATTTCACCTTGCGCTCATTCTAGCGTGATCCTCCAGCGACGCACGAAAAGGGTGTGGTAAGGCCTAGCGAGAACGAGAACGATCATCTGTTCAAAAGTCGGGGAACTGCCTAACTCTTCGCAGCGGGCGACCGCGTGCCGTACGTGGCCCGGCCGCCGAGCCGACGGCCGAGCCGCCTTCTGCATCGCAAGCTTCCATGGCGTCACGCCGGCCGCAGGTCGCGTCCCGTTGCTTCGCACTTCGGCCCGGCGGCCGGCGCGCCGCTGGCACGTGAAGGCACGCGGCGACCGAGCGAAAGAACGCTAGGCCGACCGGTCACCTGCATCCTAGAGACTAGGGGTAGGGTTCCTCCATGTTTGCGCCACTCCTTCTCCAAGGGATAACCGTATGACACACGATGGCGAAGTAGAATCAAAGCATACTTCCACCATCAGTTTCCGTGACGCACTCCGGTTAGCTGATGAACGAATCCAGCGAATCTTGACCACGCTGCTCCTTCTTTCCGTGATCGTGGCTATTTCGGAATGGAAGAGTTTTGGTGGAGGGTGGCTTGCGCGCCGCTACGATGCCGTAAGGCGAATTACTGCTCAAGTCGCCACACTTCCTGATGACGAGGCAAACGCACGAGTTCGGCGGCTCAGCGCAGGGCGCCTCGATTCGCGAGCGGACGCGCTCACATTGCTATCGGAACTCAGAAGCGAGATCGCCAAATCCAGAGAGGTCGGCATTCCGCTATTGGGAACTAGCGTTGATGTTAATGACTTAGGGACCGTGGCTGGTTTGGTAGCGGTCGGGCTAACATTATTGCTGGTGTTCGCGTTACTGCAAATCTACGAAGTGCAGTTCTTGGCGCTACAACAGGTACGGCTAGTACACGCACGAGAGGGTCGGTCCGACCCTAACAGCGAGGCGAACGCTTTGTATCACGAGTTGTTGACAGCGCAAGTTATGTGGTCCCCACCATCACTGGCTCGCTGGGATCCATCCAGAATCAAGCACGCCTCGATCGAGTTCGCGATTCTGTTTCCGGTGTTGACTCTCGCCTGGGTAGGCTATCGTGCTCTCCAAACAGTGGCTATCGCGCTGACGTATGGCACTACTGCTTTGATCTTATTGCCGCAGTACCTGGTCCTCGTCGCACTTGGTATTCTCGCCATGACGGCGGTGCTTTACTACCGAGCGTGCCGCCATCGCTGGTCGAACACTTTCTTTGCGATTAATCAACAACTGTGGATTGTTAAGCCGTCGAACATTTGGTCCATGTGGCGCCATCGTTTCGGAGCGCGTACCCTGTTCGGGCGGCGTTTGGCAAGTCAGATGATCAGTCGCCTCCGTTTGGAAGAGATACGTCGAGACGAGACAATTGCAGTAACTGCCAGCATCGACCTCCCCGAGAACAGAATCACTGACCGCGAAATATCCGAACTCTGCCATCGTCTCGAGGCGGCGGCGGTCGACGCAGCGAATCTAAAGTTTGAACACTTCGGTTTTATGTCAGCGGAAGTGACTCAAAGTGCTATACGCGACCGCATTTGGGAGGTCCGATCGGAGTTTGGTGTCACTAATTACGCATTTAGAGACACTAGGCCGACTCGCGACTAGCGGCCCAACGGATCAGACGTTAAGCCTAGCGCGGCTAGGGCCCACGTGGCTACGGCAAAGCGGCACGCCGCGAAGTCCGCGCTGAACGAGGCAGCTCGGCTGCCGGGCCGGGCCGCATCAGCTTCCACGGCGAGTTAGGTCGCTGCTCACCGGTGCGTGGTTTCCGTGACTTCCGCAAGCCGTCTACTAGCTTGCGCGACAGCCTGTTCCAACATAAATGACGCGCCTAGGGCTAATACGGACACCACCAGCGCCACAGAGTCGAAACGACCTGCCTTCAGAGATTGGTCCAGATCGGGAGCAATAGATGAGCCCCCGAGCCTGAAGAAGAGGTAGTAGACAACACCTAAACCGACGCCGAGGCCGATTTCGATTGCAAACGTGCGCGCGGATTCATCGCGCATCGGATCTCGAAACAGGCGCACCAATGATCGGAGTACGATGCCAAATACGCCCATCATGACTATGAGCAATGGCATGGCTAGTGCGGCGAAGTCGCGACCACGGGTAAACATGAAAAACCACGCGAGCAACGTCACGATTTCTGTTCCGAGCAAAAGCGGGATGGTTATCTTTGCCTCACGACGGCTGAGCTGAACGACGCGCTCGATCAAATCGACCACTTCCTCTCCACGCCCTTCATAGATATCGCCGTAGAAGTGCTCGAGAGCTTTCGTTGAGCGCCCCCACATCCGCTTCTGATCGCGTGAAATCTTCGACCAAGCCATCTCTGCAACACCGCGAAATGCCGGCACAGGAATGATGGGCTTATCGAGCGCATACGAAATTTCGACAAATTGCGCGGCACCGTCGGATCCACCGATCACCACGACCACGTCGACGTCGCGTACGATTCCAACCCTGTTGAAGGGATAATCCCCCTCTGCGTTGAAATCGTCGAACCGGGCGCCGGCGAACTCTTGCCGCTCCGGGGCGAACTTTAGGGCGGTCCGGTTCTCAGTGTCAGTTACGCTGCCGTAGGACACGCGGACGGCAGGCAGGGCGCCCCGTCGCGTAGGCTCGGACAGGTAGCCATGAAGCACGTACAAATCGACGTGCTGAGGAGCATCCGAGAGCAGCACAAGTTGATGACCATGCTTAGCGAGTGCCTTGCCCACGTCGCCACAGAATTTGTGTAGTGTGTTTGAGCCTATGGCGTCTCCGCTCTTGGGTTCCTGTAGTAGCGATGAGCCGGTAACTAGCACACGCAGCGCCTTCATGATTCCCCATGTTACGACGCCCTGCTGCGATCGGCCTAACTGTCGATTACGACACCAACGTTGCCACCGGCGCGAGGCGGGCGGGGGAAGTGTGCGGTCGCTGAAATGATGGTCGGCCTAACTCCTGATTGTTGAGAAAGGCCGAAACCATCGTACCGGCGCTCGTGCGCGGGAATCGTGCGCGCCGAGCACAGCGGGGGAATCTTCATCTTGGCGGAACGGCCTTAAGGCGCGGAATCGCTGGTGCATCCCGTAACAGCCTCGGGCGTGCTGCGGATGATTCTGCCGTGATCTGAGGGTGCGGTACGACTTCCACAATCGGAACCGCACGACTCGCGTGATTACCGCAAAGCGAGCAAGAGGCCGAAGGTCACCACGTAGACGAATGCCGCCAACGCGAAGGTCAGGGGATATCGCCGTCCGGCCGCCCGCAGCCATGATGCCGGTTGCGGTTGCGCTGGAGCGGGTGGAGCGTCAGCAACGAGCGCGCGGATTTCTGCGAATCCGCAGGACGGCCGGCGGCAAAGTACCAGGTGGGCGGAGCGGACTCCGTCGTGTACGGTCAGCTCGGTCAACCACTCTGTGCGTCCCGCCCTATTGCCTGCGTGCTTCTCACAGCGTGGGCAGGCTGTGGCGGTAGGCGCGAAGCGATGCCGCGGTTCGAGCGCGATCATGGGTCGCCGGCGTCAGCGAGTGCGAACGTCACCTGTCCGCGAATGAGCGGAGAGGCATGGTCGAGCGGGAGAAGTTCCACGTCGTGGAGCCACATGTAGGTCGGTGGTGCGCACCAATCAAAGAATTGGACGACGCCAAAGCGCGAGCCGTCCTCGAGCTCGTCGATGTCGCGCACGGCACCGATCGGCTCGCGGTCGTCATCGAAAATGACGTGGGTGTAACGATCAACGTCCATGGGAAGGGGTGGAAAGGGTTCGCCTTCGGTCGATGTGCGTGTTGCTGTCGGTCGTTCAAAGAGCGCGGCGGCTAAGGCCGTCGAGACTGTGGAAGTCGTCCGCGGAGGAGAGTGAATCACGACCGCCGCACGCACCCGCGAACTCCGTCGAAGTGGGGACACGTGCCCGGGGTCGCGAGGGCGGAGTTTGACGGAAAGAGGCGACGGAGATTGCTGGCTACGATCGCCCCCAGGAGCCTTCCTTTGTGACTAGTTCATAGCGGCGGCAACCGCTTCATCAATTGCGGATCGAGAGGTGGCTGCGCCGCTCGGAGCGTCCGCTTGTGCATGCGGGACGGGACGCGCCGTGTCCGCAGGCTCCGTGATGCGCGGCGTCTGCGGGACGAACCGCACGACCGTACCCGGGGAGGGCGGTACGGAACCGCCGACATGCCGGATCGTGTCCCCGCGAACGAGGCCCTCGAAGGCTGGAAAGCGCCGAAGGTACGCGCCTTCGACGTGCACGCGCTGACCCGTCCGCAGGTAGATGTCGCAGAACCGCGCCATCGTGCCGTAGGCCGTAATCAGGTAGTGGCGCGATCGCAAGGCGCCGGCACGTACGCCGAAACTGAACCGCGGCGTGCCGGATCGCGTGTAGGTAAGGCTGCGTGCGGCATCCGTGACGGTGCCAAGCAGCCGAAGTTTGATCGCCATGGGACGTGGGGTGAGGTGATCTTTAAGAAAGAGCGGTGCGGCGCGCAGCCTCCGACGTGGTCTAGCAATCTCCCGTCGCGATGACAGCTTCCATCACCGTGGGCAACTCGCCACGAAATGCGTCGAAGTCCTGGCCGAACATACGGCCAGCGTCGTGAGAGCTCACGACGCTGGCTCGTAACCACCATCACGGCATCATGCGAACCGCTGGGCTGCTGACATCGGCGAACGGGTTGAACGGATCGCGGTGCAACCGCATGACGGGATACGCGGGATCGTTGAAGTGGGTGAAGTACTCGATGGTCTTGACGAAAAACCGCTTTCCGTACCGACGTGAATCCGTCGGCGCGCCCGGTAACTCCTGGCCATGCTTCTCCAAGAACGATTGACTGTCTCCGGTCAAGGACCGGAGATGCTCGTAGGTCAGCTTCAGCAGCAACTCGCCATTCGCGCGGAGCGGCAAGTACATGGCCACACCATCCACGCGGTGCAGCGCGAAGATGTAGTGCCGCGAGTTCAAGTACTCCCAGTCAGCCCGCCACACCGCGAGACGGCCGTCAGGCATGCGGACCTTGCGAGGGATATCTCCCAACGATTCAAGGCCGAGCTCTTCGAGACGTGCGCACTCTCGCACGCAGTCGCGCCGGCGATCGTCCCGGAATCGCTGCTTGCCGGGAAGGAAAAACGGATTCTGGGGGAAGTAGTAGCCCGCGTCGGACAAGTCGAGCATGCGATTGCTCGCCGCGATCAGTTCTTCTTCGGAACAATTACCATGACAGTGCACCCATGCTTTCGGTTCGTCGATCACGATCTTGATCGGCATCCACAATCCTTCACTGCGGCGTACGGCCCGCCGTTCGCGCGCCTTCCGGCTTACAGGCCGAAGGCACGGACAGTTGGTATCGTGAAGAACCGGTCGAAGAAGCGGGTGTAGTTGTGCGCGCGCCAATGGACGTGTATGACGAGTGGTGGCGCGTGCGATGACCTTCGGTTGGCCCCTTCGGTCCTACGCCCCCCTTGCTGCCGCGTGGCGGCAGGGGTTCCCATGACCATTCTTCTGCCTGGGAGCCTTAAACTACCGGCTCACGTTTACGAAATGCGCTCTCGTAATCGTTTTGCGCGTCGTAGCATCGTTCCCCCATTGGCGGGAACGGGCGGCGGCTGCTACTCGCGCTCAGGCCTCCATCGAGCTACTAATGGCCAACTACTGTCTAAGGTCGGCGGGACGACATGTTTTGTCTCACACGGGGCGGCAAGGGCCTGACAGCGCACGTCCACGAGGCGGGCGTCTATGCATTGATTCGACGAGTTCAATACTTAAACGTCCGTGGCTCGTTGGCTTGAGAATAACATCGCGGTGATATTTCGCAAGGCCTGTAGCAGCGTAGATTTCGATGGGATTAATTGGATAGCTCCGTGAATTCGGTACTCGGAAGGCTTGCGCGAGAGACGAGCACGCGGCGTGGGTCAACGCGCGCCGTGCTGAGGGCCGTTGCGAGCAGGCCGGCACGCACCGCGTTCCCACAATGGACGACCAAGTACAACGGATGGTCAGCGCATAGCTCCATGCAGCGTGCGTAGCGCCGAAGCTTGCGCGTGAATGCGGGAAGGCTCTGCGTGCCGGTCTCCGCTTCGAGCGCGTAGCGCTTGCCGGCGATTGTGAAGAGGCAATCCGGCTTGATGACGACGATGCCTTGACTGTTCACGAGCTCGCGGTGACGGCGTGGCTCGGGCTCGCAGAACGAAAGATCCGCGACGCCGTCGGGCTGGATGTCCTCGACGGCGTCACCTCGCATACGCGCGTCGAACCAGAAACGGGAAAGGAAGTCCGCCGAGAGCCCGCGATGCCGGACACCCGAACTCTCGCCCGTGTAGTGCTTCCGGGCGAGTTCGGTGTTGTTGTGCATGACCCGTTCGATTTCTCGGGCGTCGATGCCGATGCAGGCGAGCGCATGCCGCACACGGTCACGCGCGGGCGCGGCTTCCGCGAGCACCTGTCGCCAGCGATCCGCGGAGATGTCCGAAGGCCGCAGTCCCGTGCGCGCAGCGGCCGAGGCCTTGCCTGACCCGATGGTGTAGATGAAGGGCTCTGAGCCTGAGAGGTAGACGCTCTGCCGTCCGGCGAAGCGCTCGATGTACCCAGCTCTCCATAACAGAGAAAGCCGCTTCGCGAAGTACTGCATACCCGCGCCGTTTCCCGCCCACTGCGCGGAGAGGAAGAGTGCCGGCGTCGATGCGAAGCGGTAGAAGTAGAGATCTCGAAGAACCGTGAGATCGCGATTTTGAAGGGCAAGCGGCGCGAGCAGCGGATCGCGATGCAGGCGTGAGCGAGGAGCGCGATCAGGCATCACCGCGCCCCTCCGCGCCGCCGCTTGCGGCGACCGCCCTGTGGCTGCGGTGAACGCGGCGGTTCGAAGGTCGGCGGTGGGAGGGGCCGCTTCTCGGCGGGTGGCGCTGTCGGCGCCGCGGGAGGATCGTCCGCCTGTGGGATCGCGCCCGTGTCACTTCCGGCCGGCAACGGTTCCTCCGGATCGGAGTGCGTCGGCGGGGCGTCGCTCCTCCCGCGGAGGAGGATCGCGCCGAAGGGCTCGTACGGCGTGCGCGGCACAAGGCGGCTCCACCACTGCCGATCATGTACGGCGCGGTAGTAATCGAGGATCGGGACACCCGCGAGGACGGCCGGAAACACCGACGCGGGCGCGAAGGCGATCTCGGTGCCGATGCCGTCGAGCGTCACGGAGCCGGTGAAGCGCGGACGCCAGAGCGCCGCTTGCGCGCGGTAGCGCACCTGGTCTTGGAAGCCGACCACGTTGAGGGTTTCATGCTCGCCATCCGTGCGCGACGAGCCACTCGCGTACGTCGAGTCGTCGCCCCCTCCGAAACTGGAGAACGCGTCCGCCCATGCGGAACGCACCGAAAAGGAATCGGAGCTGCTGTCCAACCAACTCGACACCGTGAAGCGCTGCACGAGACCATCCGGCCGGATCGGGTGCGTGTGGAGGATCTCGTCTTCGGCATCCTCGAAGGAGGTCGGCCGGAAGGCGATCTGCATGTTCGTGAGCGCGCGGAGTTGCCGCGCCATCGTGGGGAGGCCGATGTCCTCGAACTGCACGAGAGCTTGGTGCGCGACGACATACGAGACGCCGAGGTTCCGCGAGACGGCGAGGATGCCGGGGAAGTTCCGGCGTACCCACCGCGGCTCATCGAGGATGTAGGTAAGTGGCGGCAGCCCGGCGAGGTCTTGGCGATGCAGGAAGAGTCCGTGCAGCATCGCGTGGAGCGCCTGCAAGGCCTGGCTTTTCAGCGTGTCGTCCGCGTGGCGCGTGGTGACGGAGAGCGAGGTGCGCCCGAAGGCGATCTCTTCCAAGGGAAACGTCTCCGCGCCGAACATTTCGCCGAGGAGCGTTCCCGGCGCAAAGTCCGCCATGCTGTTGCGCGTGGATTCCGTCATGTCCTCGAAGGCGCGCCAGCTCTTCGTGGGATCGGTTGGGCGGAGCGCGAGGACGTGGTGGAGTTCCGCCAGCTGGTGCATGAGGAAGCGGTGATCGGAGCGGCGAAACCGACGCGCGGAAAGCTCGCGTTCGAGAAACGCGAGGTACAGGGGATCGTCGAAGACAAACAACGCCTCCGTGATGGGACGCTCTGCGGCGGTGAGGCAGGCGAGTAGCGCCGTCGCGATTCTTCTGAATCTAACGCGTTGCGCGGCGTCGGGGTCGTTCAATTTCGCGAAGAACACTTCGAGCGCGCGGCCAGTCACGTCGCGCACGGTTTCGCGGGTGCCACCTGGGAGTAGTCGCCGGCGGAGGAGATCGAAGCGCACCGCGGGGTTCGGGTCGCCGATCGTGAGGAAGGCGAAGCGCGAAAGGAAACGCGCGGCGCTGCCTGCGAGCTCGGGGCACTGGCGCTCGCCAACCGCAAGCATGGTTGCGAGGTTTGCGATCCACGTTTCGAGATGCCGGTGGCCGTTTCCGATGAAGTCATGGAGCACCCAGGGAAGTCGCGTCCCGGTCGCGTGGAGGTAGCGAAGGAGGAGCGACGTTTTTCCAGCCCCGATCGCGCCCAGAATGTGGGTGCCCCTGCGGAACGCTTCTTGGCGGAGCGCATAGGGCTTCCCCGTTCCGCGCTCGGAGCCGAGGACGACCACGGGTTCCGAGACGGCGCGGGTGGGATGCGGCAGCGCGGCGCGCGGACGACGGAGACGGTTCATTGCACACCTCCGGCGAAGGCCTCTGCGGCGGCGAAGAGGTCCGTCGTATCGCGGTGGCGCGCGGCCGATGTCGCGCGCGCTTTCAATTCCACGTACGCCTCGTGGTAGCGCGCGATCGTTTCGGGCGCGACCTCCACGCCCAGCATGAGCCGGAGCACGGCGTCCCGCGTGCGGGAGATGGCGGCGTCGGTCGTAAGGCCGTCATCCACGCGCGCGGCGAGGTACACGCACGCTGCATAGGCATGGTAAGGATGTGCGGCGTCCGCGGGGACGGCGCCGATCTGCACGTCTTGCACGATGCGGGTCGCTTCGTGCTCATGCTTCTCGCGGAGGACCGCCGCGCGGGCGTCGCGCGTAGCGCGCGTGCGATCGGTTCGCTGTTGGATCGTGATGCGCTCCTGCGCGGCGCGCTCTTCTGCCTGGGCGCGTGCTGCGCGCCTCGCGTCGAGCTGCGCTTGGAGGTCCTCGGCCTGAACGGTCGCCGTCAGGGTCCGGACACGGAGCTCCTGGCGGGCGGCCTCGCCCACATGCTTCGCGCGTTCGGCGGCTTCAACGCGCCGAACTGCGTTCTCCGCGCGCTTCGTCTGGAACTCGTCGATCTCTGCCGCGAGTTCCTCGACATCACGGGCGAGCGTCGCACTCGCGCGCGCGATGTTCTCGCCGTGCGTGACCACGCGTTCGATGTCGCCGACGACGTCGGAGAGCGTGTCCGTGGCGCGGCGGAGGCGTTCGGTTTGGCGCCGGGACAGCTGGCCGGAGCCGATCGTGGTGATGAGCGTCTGGATGCTCGCGATGGCGCCCGCTTCGAAGTCGCGCATGGGCACGAGCTCGAGGGTGTCGAAGCGGCTCGCGAGTGCGGTGGTCTTCGTCATCGCTGGGCCTCCTTGAGGTCCTTCAGCTGCGTGCGCAGCGCTCGGATGCGCGCGTGGGTCTGCTGGACGATTGCCTGCACGAGGTCATGGACGGCGCTCGACGCGTGCAGGATCTTGGCGATCGCCTCGCGGTGGTATTGGGACGCGGCCGCATCCGCGAGGCGGAGGAAGGTCATCGCTTGCCGCAAGCCCACAGTGATACCGGAAACGAAGCCGACGAGCGCGGCTCCGAACACGAGGAGGGCGATACTCATCGGCAGGGTGAACACGACGTGCTGCTCCCCGGTCGCGGGCGTTCCCGCACAGCCGGTCGCAAGCGCGAGGAGGGGCAGGAGGCGCGGCAGAGCGTGGAGGGATAAGTCGCGAGAACGTTGTGTGCCGTGGCGGAGACCGAAGAGCCCTGCAAGGGATTGTGTGCCGAGGAGTTTACGGAGACTGCATACGCGCGAGGACGCGGGAACACCCCTCCTCTCATAGAAGAGGAGGGGTGACCGGACAGGTACGATGGACATTGGTTTGATCCTTTCTGGTGCGGTTGGTCGCACCTTATGGATCGGAACTCTGCACCTCGATCACGGCGGCGAATCGGAGCCCGTCGAAGTCGGACGGACTCTTTAAGCGAGGTCGGCGAAGACACGTCGCGCGACGAAGAGGCCGCGAACCGAGACACCGGGAAAGCGCATCGTGAGCACGCGCTTCGCCGCGACGAAGTGCGCGCCCGTGGTGAGAACGTCATCAACGAGCGCGATGCTGGTCGGTGGTGGTTGCGCAAAGTCTGCGTCGATTTCGAGGTTCGCGATGAGCTCTTCGATGGTCGGGCGGGCCGCGGTGGCATGCGCGGGCTCGGTGCTCTCGGCGAGAAGGAGCAGCTCGCGGATGTCGAGCCGGCGCTCCTCGTCGAAGGCATGCAGCACACGCAGCATGCGGTCGTCGTAGAGCGGATCGTCGCGGCGCTTCGAAGGAGGCATTGGGACGAACGTGACGGCATGGAGCCGTTGAAGATTCAAGGACGCGCGAAACTCCCGTGCGACTTGGTGGATCGCTTCTTCCTTGTAGTGCCACTCGGGGCGGCCGCGACGATCGGGCGACTTCTTCAGATTCAGGATGAGGCGATTCGTCTCGCTGTGCGTGAAGCCGCGGCCGGAGGTGTATTCGCGGAGGAAGTAGACCTGGTCGGTTGCGGCGAGGTGAGCGTAGAGGGGGCGAAGGAGATCATCGACGGCGGTGAACATCCCGGAGCGCCTCCACGATCTCGGCGTGATCGCGCACGCGAATCGCGCCTTGCCGCTCGTACTCGTGCGGCCACTTCAAATCCGGGTTGTGGAAGCACCGATCGAGGATGAAAAGCTTGCGTCCCTGCTGCACCGCCGCGCGGGCTTGGAAGAGTGTTCCCGATGTATCGCTCGCTTCGACGATCACCGTGGCGAGCGTGAGCGCGGACATGGTGACGTTCCGCTCAGGGAAGAAGCTGCGGTTGTGCATCCACGTCTGCTGGAAATACCGGAGCACCGGCACTTGGCTCACGACGAGGAACTCTGCCCCGATGCGTTTCTGAAGCTCGGCGTTCGCGCGCGGGTAGGCTTCCGAGATCGGCGTCCCGATGACAGCGATCGTGCGGCCGCCAGCGGCGAACGCTGATTCATGAGCTTGCGTGTCGATGCCTTCCGCGAGGCCGGACACGATCGTCCAATCCTCCGCAACGAGCGCTCGCGCGAGCGCGTCCGTTTCCACGAGCGCGTCGGGAGAGGGCTTGCGCGTACCGACGATTGCCACGGCGTTCGTCTCGACAAGGTTCCATGTCCCCAGGTGGTAGAGAAGCTCCACCGGATACCGTGCGTCCCGAAGCTCCTTGGGGTACTCGTACGTCTGATGAATCGTGAGCCCGAAGCGCTCGACGCCGCGCTCGGCGAGTTTTACGAGCACTTCGCGCGCCGTGCTGTCGGCGAGCGTGTGAGGGACGAAATCGGAGGGCAGCGTGTCCGGCCGTGCGCGAAACTTGTCCGCGATCTTCTTGAAGGTCGCGCCAGGCTGCGCCCATAACCATTCGTACGCGCCGAGCTCAAGGAGCGGCGAAACACCGCGGACGAAATCGTCCGCATCACGAAATGCGAGCGCGCTCTGTTGCATGGAAAGCCTCGGTCGATTGTACCGTGGCTCTACGATGCGGAGAGATCGTCTCCGGCTCGTAGAGTGGTGCGTGCAGCGATGCGGCCGCGAGGGCTGCATCCTTCCAACTGCGAGTCCGAGCATGATGCATTCCTTTCTGCGGTTTCATGGCGTGTAGCGGCGATCAGTCGATTGCCGCACGGCCTCAAGCACGCGGTTATCCGGCCGGGCGTAGCGAGCGGTCGTTGCCTGATCCGCATGCCCCATGACTTTGCTGATGATGGCGAGCGAGAGACCATCGGAGGCGAGCGAGGAGCCGTACGTGTGTCGGAGATCGTGGAAGCGCACCAAGCGCGTGATGCCGGCGAGCTTCTTCGCGAGCGCGAACGTACGGCGGATGCGGGTTACGGAGAGTGGCGCGCCCGCTTCGTCCACGAAGACAAGTTCGCCGACCACCGGACGCGCGAGGCAGTCGCGCAGCGAAGCCGCGCACGCGACACCGATCGGGATCACCACCTCGCGATCGGTCTTTGCCATGACGAGTTGAATCCAGCCGTCGCTCCACCGCACGTGTTTCCACGCGAGGCGGCAGAGATCCCCGAGGCGAAAACCGGTCGTGAGCGCGACCACGAAGAAGGGGCGGAGTGCGCGGAAGCGTTCCCACAATTCATCCGCGGCCGCGCTGTCCCATCTCCGGCTTCCGCCGAAAGATCGCGCGGTCGGATACCGCGAGCAAGCGACGACGGCACCGGTGCGGTAGCGCGAGCGGAGATGCACGAGGTACTTCTCGCGGTCTTCGAATGCGCCGAGAAACGCGGCGCATTCGGTCTCGGTCAGCTCGTTCTTCGGTTGATTGACCTTCTCGCGGTCGAACGCCTTCTTGAACGGGCTCTCCTCGATGACGTCGAAGCGGACGGCGTAGTTCACGAGGCTCCGCAGAATGTTCGCGTAGCCATTCAGCGTCGCGCCGGCGAGTGGCCGGAGGCGCTGCTCGCGCCGCTGCTTCTTCACGTCGAGAACCCAGACGTTGACCGCGCCGGACGTGACGTCAGCAAGCCGCGTCTCGCCGAAGCGCGGAAGGATGTAGCGCTCGATGACCTGGCGGTAGCCGTCCGCGGTCGAGGCTGCGACGCGCTCCGCGATGAGATCGAAGTACGCCTCGTAGAAGGTGCGCACGGTCGGAGCGATCGCGGCCGGCCGAGCCGTCCCACGGTTCGCTTTCGCGCGTAGCGCGACGAGCACCTTCTCGGCCTCCTCCTCCGAGACGTCATGCAACGTTCGGCGAAAGCGCGTTTCACCTTTCCGACCTTTGACGTAAATCGAGATCTTCGCGGTGCGCGTGGCCTTGTTGTAGAGGAGACCGCGACCGAGCTTCCGCCACTGTGAGCGAGCGGCGATCACGCGACCCGGCGCGGCGGCGTGCGATGTGTGCGGCGTGTCGCGCGTGCGCGGATCGCGGTTTCCACCGTCGTGCGACGGTAGAGGATCAGGCGATCGGAGATGCGCTCTTCCGGCTGCGGGAACCATCCGTCCCGCTCCCACTTCGCGATGGTCTGTGTCTGCACGCCGAGTTCGGCCGCGAGGACGTGTCGGGCGACGAATTGGCTCATCGGAAACCTCCGATGAAATCGTCGCAGGAGGATCGTGCGTGCTGTCCGACTCGGGCGAAGTCGATCGGAGTTCGCGCGTGGTAGCGACACTACTAGGCGCAAAACTAGGCTCGCAGCCACTTTTGGAGCTTGCGGGCGTTTCGGCCGAAACTGCGAAGCTGTTGAGGGGGTTGGGGTTCTGTTTGGTCGGGCAGGGGGGATTTGAACCCCCGACCACCTGAACCCCATTCGGAGTCCCGGTGCCCGGTCTCATCTCCAGACATCTCCAACCTCCTTCAAATTCCAATGATCGCGCGCGTCCGCGGACAGCCGCGGACATCTCTAGCGGGCGAACTAGACACCAACTAGACACCTCCATTTTCCCATAATCCCAAGGAATTCCACGGTCGGTAGAACTTCCAGTTGGGATCGGGGACGACGCGTGATTGCGGCTCCGCTGACGGTAGCGATCGATGCGACGTGGGCCGTGTTACTCCTCACGTCTGCGGCTGAGGGGCATGGTTGCTGGACCTCTGAGGTTTTCGGGAAAGAGATCAGCGACCGACGAGAGATCTGTAAGCCCGTTGAGAATCGCCATTACGATCATTGAGTCTATGACGTCCAGATTCTCGCAGAGCACGTCCGTGTCTCTCTGTCCGTGGACGATCGCGCGGATGGCCGCGACCAAATCGACCCACTGCTCCTCCGTGAGCCTGGCGAGATGCTGCTCGAGCGCGAATTGATTCGCCGGGTCCGAGATGGCGGCGATGCTCGTGCGAATGGTCTCAGCGTGGGCGCGAAGCCGTTCGCGGGTACCGGCGAACATGAATTGGGTATCGCGAGCACTGTCGCGATGGTGACGCGCCCTCTCGCGGAACTCGGCAGCGCGATGCCCATCCGGAGTTGACCTCGCTTCTGCATCGTCGATCTTGGCCAGCGTGATATGGACGTGCCACACTTCCGTAGTCGCAGCGTCAAGGGTCTTCGTAATCGCCAATGCTTCCGTTGCGAGTACACGCGCCTCAGCCAACCGGTCGGGAAGCGTGACGAGCAAGGCCGCGAGGTTGTTCAATCGGCCGGCCAAATGGGCTGCGTCGTTCGATTCCCGGGCGGCGTCGATCGCCTTGCGAAACCACTCTTCCGCCACGGCGAGCCTGTTAGCGTACAAGTTAACGAGCGCTATATGGTTCCATGTCGAGGCAGCCGCGTGGCGGTCTCCCAGTTCCTCGCGGATCGTTGCGGCCCTGCGGAAGCGTTTCTCGGCTTCATCCCATTGAGCCGTTTCCTCGAACACTCTGCCGAGTTGGTGGCTGGCGTTCGCGACGCTGTCCGGTTGCCGTAATCGCTCGAATATCGTGATTGCGGCCTCGTAGCGTTGGATGGCTTCTGTGTCCCATCCTTCGGGACGGGCCCGCAGCGCCAGTGTTCCGAGATTCAGCAGCGGCGGTCCTTGGCCCGGCAAATTGTTGAAATGCTGCGCGATTTCGAGCGACTCCTCGTAGGCGCGGCGAGCGTCGGTATACCTGCCTAGCATCGCGAGCGAGTTTCCTAGATCAGAGAGAATGGATGAGCGCTCTAACTGCGCGGCTGGCTCCGGTGCGTGAGATGCGTCCAGCGCCTGTCGAAAGTACGCCTCGGCGAGGCTGCCGTTCGCCTGTGCCTCCGCGCAACGGCCAAGGCGAACGAGCAGCGCGACCCGGTCGGACGTCGGCTGATCGAGCGCCGATTGGAACGTCTCAGTTGCCTCCGACACATGGCCGCTCCCGAGGAGTTGTTCCCCGCGGGCTGTTTGCGCGATGAGCCAGGGCTCAGATCCGATATCGCCCGCCGCAACCTGTGCCCTGGTGGTCAGCTGCTCGGCCGCCCTGTGGAGGCCGAACATCGAGAGGAAGCGACGCACGTCGTCAGCTAAGTCGATCGCGCCTGGATGGCCGGCGTCCAGGTCTGCATACGCGGCCCGTACGAGATTCGGGAGTTCCAGCCACGCCATGGTGCGCGCCTCGTCGGGGTTCGATCCATCCGCTTTGTGGAGAAAGGTAGAGAGGTGGTAGTACGTGTGCCGATGCGTCTCCGACGCGCGCGCACGGTCTGCCGCCCGCAGCTGACTCCACAGCATCGACGCGAGCGTCGGGTGGAATCGGAGGAAGGGTTCCTCCACGCCCGGAACAGCCTCCGTCGTCACTAATCCAGCGTCTTCCAATTGCCGTCTGATCGAGCTCCAGACGACGTCCTCCTTCTGCAGTTCCACGACAGCCTGTGCCCGACTCTCAAGTGCGCCGCCCTCACAGACGCCCAGCTTCAGTACCATCGAGCGTGTGGCCGCATCAAGCTGATCGAGCGAGAGCTCGAGCGAGGCGAGCAGACTGGCGGGTGTATCGTCCTGAGGCGCGTCGTCGTGCGCGAGAGCCAGCAACTGTTCTAACCGTTCAATGACGTCGGCTGCTGTGCGGCGCTTGAGCTGTTGCGTCAGCACGCGAATCGACAACGGGTGGAATCGAACTCGCTCGAAGAGGGCGACGAGCGCCTCGCGTCCTGGCACTGCCAGTAAAGGCGTGGGGGGTAGCTTGAGCAGTTCTGCGAACCATTCCAGAGAATCGTCCGCGTCGTAGCGGCTGCCGAGTCCATCGAGCACGATCCGCCGATGAATGGCCGTACCTTCCACGCGATACTGCGGATGATCGAACGTAGGACGACGCGACGTGCACAATACACGAGAGCTACCAGCGTTCGACCAAGCCACCGCTGCATCCAGCAACGGCTGCAACGACTCCTGTCCGAGAACTTCCAGGTTGTCGAGGATGAGCAACGTGGGCGTCCTCGTAAGCGCCGCGGCTGCAGCGTCGTGATCGACCAGCGTTTCGCCGAGGACATCGCCGATGACGCTCGTGGCTACCGCGACTGCATCGGCGGCCTGAATACGTGAGAAGTCGACCACGACGGCGGCGTGGAACTGCCCGGTTCGCAGCAGCCAGCGACCCGCTTCAAGCGCGAGCGCGGTCTTACCTTGGCCACCGAAGCCCGTAATTGTGATGCGACGCGTGAAGCCGGCGAACCAGCGTTCGATGTGCCAAAGATCGCGGCGACGACCGAAGAACCCACCTTCTGGTGTCGCGGGAACGTTCGTGCGTACCCGCGGGCCATCGAGCGCAGAGTGGGCAGCCGTAGACGGCGTGAGCAGCGGACCGTCCTCGCCGTGCTGATACAGCGCCGGCACGAACCAGTCGTACAGGAGGAAGGGAACCCGATTGGCTCCACGCTGCACGTCATACTTCCTCGGATGGTTCGCGAGATAGCGACGAGCATTGTCGAGGGACTCGCCGACAGCCTTCACGCGAGCAAGCTCTTTGTAGAATTCGCCGAAAAGCGCTCGGGTCGTGTGCACCAGAACGGAATGGGTCATCGCAATGACCGAAAGAATGCCGGTCCCGGTGAGGCGTGCGGCCACGCTTCCCATGGCGCCCGATGTCTCCTCACGAGCTGGTGTGGCGTCAGTAGTAGGCAACGCCGCTGACTGACAAGCCGACAGAATCACGAGCGGCACGTTGTGACGGTGCAGATTGGCGCCGAGCCTGGAAGCCGAGACGAAATCCGCCTGCCCGTCGACGTCTTCAAACAGGAGGTAGCCGGTGTCGGACGGAGAGGTGCTTCCGGCCGCGTCCTTCAGAAGGGAGACTTCCTCAAACGCCATCCGGTCTCCCATTCGTTGCGACGCCTGCCGGAACAAATCGCCCCGGCGATCAAAAACGCCGTGGCCGTCGAAGTGCAGAATGTCCACTGCTGGCTTGCTACTGTCCTCGAGCCGATTGAGCAGCGCATCCAAGGTCGGTGGAAGGAGAAACTCGCAGGTCACGCGTCCCGGCGCATGCCTCTCAATCGCTTCGATCACGGCCAGCGAGTCGGCGCGGGGATCGATGAACGCCGCATCGATTGGACGGCTGACTACGAAGAGGAGGCGGGCCCGGTCCTTGGCGACCCGCGCGAACGGCAAGCGCCCATCGTCGCTGCCTAGCACTCGACGACGGATGCTGATGCGCGGGTTCTCGAGGAACAAGAATCCGCCGTTCCGCGATGGGTCGTGCAGCAGTTCCCACGGCAAGGCGAGAATCGACGGATCTTCCGCGGCAACCGTCAGCAATCGCCCGCGCTCCTCCGTTTGCAGAAACGCAAAGTATCGCCTGAGCGCTGACGTGTCCGTGAAGACGGCGTTGAACAGCGCACGTCCCCAGACCGAGAGTTGATGCGCAATGCGGAGCGCCTCGCTGTCGTCTGGGTCACCGATGGAATGCGCGCCGTACATCTCGATATACCATCGGATGTCAGCGTAATCGGTATCCGTGAGCGGAATACTAAACGGCAGCGCACGGGTAGCCACGCTGCCGTTCAGCGTAATCATCACCTCTGTCCGCCTCGGAAAACTGAGGTTCAACTCGGTCGCCATTTGGTACAGAGGGTGCCAACTATCGAGAGGCTCCCTTCCTTCCATCGGGGTCACGCCCACGATCAACCGTGAGCCACTGTATGGGGCAGCCGTCGGCGCGCTGTTGGCGGCGTCGACGCGCGACGGTCAAGATTCGTGACGCCAACGATGAGATCCGGCGGCTCACGGTGCAGTTTCTTGTGATGTGCGGAGGTCTGCACCTCGCCTCCCGCGATTCAGACGAGTTCCGATTGCGAAGCGCGCCCCGCGCGCACGATGCCTCCATCGAAAAAAGGAGGAGTCATCCCATGCCCGCAGCTACGTCCTCGCAATCACCCGCCGTCGTCGAAATGGTCATTTCCGGACCGGGTTTCAGTGATGCCGAACGCTTCGAACTTGCGAGCGATACGGATGCCCGCGCGTTCGCGCGTGCCGTCATGGAATTCGCGCTTGACCCGTCCGCGCCGCGTCGTCGCCGCACGCTGCACACGCCGACGCAGGCGTGACCCGAGGCACCGCGATGGATCGCTTTCCCTGTCGCTTCCTGATGTCGCACGTCGCCACGACGGCCGGTCCGACCGCTGCTGTCGTGGAAGCGTCCGCGTTTGCCACGACATCGCTCGCTCGCCGCCGCCGTCTCGTCCGCGCGAGCGGGTGGCAGTCGGCGCAGACGACCCTCCGCCGCGCGCTCGGTATCCTCGCCCTCAGCACGGTCGTCCTGCCGCTCGCTGCGGCACCGCTGGACCGCCTGTGGTACGAGGCGTGGGAGGTTCGGGCGGCGGGCGTCACCGCGGCGCAGGTGCCGGTGGTCAGCGAGATCCTGCCCGCCGATCCGGATGTCCCGCTGCCGCACCAAGTCGGCGTCCTACGCCGGGATGGTGCCGGGCGCGATCGCGGCCTCTTCGTCTACGACGCGCGGTCCACGCGCTACCACCTCGTCGCCATCCTGCATGACGACGGGGTGGATGCCGCGCCGCTCGTGACCGCGCTCCTCACCGCGATCCGCGACGGCGGTCGTCCTGCCGCGATTCACACCTATGCGACGAGCGAGACGGTCCTCCGAACGAGCGTGCCTGCCACGCCGACCACGGTTGCGCCAGGGAACACGCCATCGCCAAATCCCGCGTGCGGCTGTCCGCCGGAGCGGGCGGCGCCGGCAGCGCCAGCCATCGCCACGGTGTCGTCGACGACACCCGACGCGCGCCCACGGCTCGCGGTTGCGACGAGCGAGGATCTCCACCGGCCGAGCGCGCAGCCTTGGGCACCGACGGGCGGCGCGCTCACGGCGGGAGCGCTCGTCGCGGTCGCGGTGCTCGCCGCGCTGGTCGCCGTCGTGCGCATCGTGCTCCTCCACCGCGAGCAGATGGCGCTGCTGCGGACCTCCCTCACCGCGTCCCATCCGCCGCCCTCTCCTACTCCCTAACCCCCACCCGCATCGAACACGAAAGGATTCACGGACATGCACGCATCAACCACCCCGTTCGCCTCTGCCCGCGCGGCGGTCGTGTCGCCGCTCGCCGAGCAGCGGCCCCCCGATCTGGCGGCGCTCGATACCTCCCTCGCACGCACCGCGACGGCGCTCACAATGCTCCTCCCGAATCACATTCCCCCCACCAAGCGCGGCCAAGCGCTCGCGCGCGGCGCGACGCAGCTGGCGGGCGAGCAGGCCGACGCCGTTGTGCGGATCGGCGACGCCGTTGCCCGCTTGAACGACCAAGCCTGCGCGATGCTCACCCGGCGCATTCAGACGGAGGATGCCGTGGCGGCGACCGTTGCCAACATGCAACTCCGCACCGCCGTCCTGCCGCTGCAGATCGAGCTCGCGCGAGCCGAGTTGCGCGCCGAGCTACGCCGTGTCACCGGCGATTCCGCGCCGCAGCCGGACGCCGCAACGGACTTCGACCGCTACTGGGACGCCGGCGATGACGTGTCGATCGCGGCCCGCACCGCGACCGTGAACGCGGCGAACGGCATCATCAGGGACACGGCCTCCGCGCCGCACAACTCGTACGCGGGCCTCCTCTACGCGAACGCCTTCGCGCGCCTGAAGCGGCACGACAAAGCGCTGCGCGACACCTTCACGACGCTTCGCAGCCAGCTCGCGGTGGATGCGATCCCGGAGGACGTGCGTGCGGCGGCCGCCTCGACCCTGGCGGAGGAGCGGGCGCACGCGCGCCGCGCCGAAGGGCTCGGGTCGATCGTGTCCGGCCTTCGCGGCATGGCGGGAGGTGCGTCGTGATCGACATCCTCCGGCTCCTCGCGCCCACGCAGCTCGATGTCGGCGATGCCCTCGACACGGGCGAGCGCGTCCTCGTCGACGTCGACGAGTTCTACCGCGGAGTCGGCATTGTCGGCGCGGTCGGCGAGGGCAAGACCGATTTCGTCACGGAGTTCCTGCGCGCGCACGCCTTCGGCGGCAACGGCTGGGCCGTGCTCGACCTCGCGGGCACCGGCTGCGACCACCTCGCCGCCTTCGACGCGCTCGCGTGCACGCTCCTCAAGATGGCGGTCGACGATCTCGCCGCCAGCGACTGCCCGGAAGCGGCGCAGGCGAGCGAGCGCTTCATGGCCCGCCACGCGTACGTGAACGTCGGCGAGGACGATCCCGCCGTCCGCATCAACATCCTCCGCCGCCTCGTGCGGCGGGATGGCCGGCGGGAGACGCCGCAGCAGGTCGCCGGCCGCTTCGTCGACGTTTTTGGGGCGCAGTTCGGCGATATCGCGATTCGCGTGCAGTTCATGAAGTGGACGACCGTCCTCGCCACCCTCCTCGCGGCCGCCGATCGGCCCGTCGCGGAGTACGCGCTGCTCTTCGAGCGCGAGGACTACCGCGCGTTCCTGCACCGCGCGCAGAAGGAGGCCGGGACGGCCGGCGATCCGTTCGTGCGCGAGCAGTGGGCGATCCTCGGCAGCCAGTACCTGAGCCTCCGCAAGCAGCCCGGCGACGGCATGTCGCCGCGGCAGGCGGACGAAGTGAGCAGCACGCATAACGCGCTCGGCCCGCTGCGCAGCGGCCCGATGGCGGCCTTCTTCGGCGCGCACGAAAACCTCCAGCTCGAAGACATCGCCTTCCACGGTGGCCGGCTCGCCGTCACCACCACCGCGCTCGCGAACGTCGAGCACCGGAAGTTCGTCCTGCGCGCCGTCTGGGCGGCGCTCGACGGCCTCGTAACGACGATCAAGCAAGACGACCCCGTGCCGGTGTCGTTCGCGGTGTTCGATGAAGTCGCGCAGCTCACGATGAGCCACGTGACCTCCTTCGCCACGCTCCGCAACCATCGGTGGAGCCCGATCGTGCTGCGGCAGACGCACGACGCGCAGTTCGAGCAGCTGGGTATGCCGAAAGCGGCGGCGATCCTCGCGCAGTGCCTGCGCTACCAGATCTACGGGCGACCCGAGACGGAGGCGATCGCGCGAACGATCGCCGTGCGCGGGCCGATGCCCGATTACGAATCGCTGATCGTGAACCTCCTCTCGCGGAGCCGCGGCATCTCGACGACTGAGGCGCGCGGCCGCGCGGTCGCGTGGGCGGACTCGTTCGCGGACGGTGGCACGCGGCGGTCGCTGACGGACCAGGTGACCCTCGGCACGCAGGAGGGCGAGACCGAGCACCCCGTGCGGATCGGCATCGACGAGCAGTTGCTGCGCCGGACGCTCGAGACCGTCCACCTGCCCGCGCACTGCTTCGTCCACGTCGCCGAGGGCCGGGCGCGCACGATCCGGCACCGGCGCGCCCGCCAGATGCCGCGCACGCTCTTCGGGATTGACCACGTCGCGCGCTATCTCGCCGCGAACCGACGCCTCCACGATCGCACGGCGACACCCTGTCGTCCGTTCGACCCCACGATCGACCTGCGGACCGACGAGCCGGCGGCCCGCCCGTCGGCCGCTGGCGCCGCGCGGCCGTTCCGTCCCGGTCGCCGCGCGGGGACGCCGGAGGTCACGCCGTGAGCGCGGCCCTCCGCCCGCCGAGCCGCTGGCGGCGCGGCCCCGCCCCGCGTGCCCTGCGGATTGGCCCGCGCGTCGCTGCGACCCTCGTCGATCTCTTCCACCTGGGCGCCGCCGAGACGCACGCGGTCGCGCTCCTCTACCAGAGCCACGGGCCGGACGCGCCGACGTACGTCTTCAAGGCGTGGCCGCGGGTGTGGCGCGCCGGCTACGTCACGAAGCTCGCGGCCCCCATCTCGCCGGGCCTCCTCGGCAGCGTCGCGGACATCTTCCTCTGCGAAACCGGTCTCGCGCAGGCCGTCATGGATGCCGGAATGCCCCTCGAGCGCGTCGATGCCGCCACTGCGACCCTGCTCCGCGACCGCGCGGATGCCGACCGGGCGCGCCTCGCGGGCGTGCTCGTCGCAGCCGGCCTCGATGCGGCCGTCGTCGCGCGGCAGTTGAAGCTCCACGGCGAGCAGGCGCGGCGCGCGCTCGCACGGCTCACGCACCTCCTCGGCCACGCGACGAAGAACGCGCGCTTCGTCGCCCCGTTCCTGTACGCCGCGCGGAAGAGCGGCTGCACGGTCGCGGCGCTCCGCGGCGATCGGGGGGTCATATTCACCGCCGAGAGCGAGCGCGGCCCGCTCCTCTGCGCGCCCGATACCACCCTCGCGCTCACGCGCGACGGATTCACCACGCTCTACTGCGTCGAGACCGAAACGGGTGCGCGCTCCGCGCAGACGCTCCGCGCGAAGGTCGCTGCGTGGGCGGGCATCCTCGCGGACTCGCACCGCGTGCGCGCCGAGGCTTGCCGCGCGCTCCACCTCGCGCGCGTGGACGAGGTCCAGCTCATCGTCTACGGTCCGGCGCGGCTCCTCGCCACGGTGCACGCGACGCTCGCCGCGCAGGCTGCCGGCGTGGCTGCCGCGGTGCGGACCGTCCAGGACGATGTCGTCCACACCGCGTACCCGGCGGCGGTGTTCCGGCGCAACGCCGTCGTCCCCGGCACCCGGACGCCGTGCCTCGCGTTCTACCGGGAGCTCTTCCATGCCCCGATCGCCGGCGTCGTGCACGGTCGCGGATCGGGTGGCCGGCCGGAGGTGCGATGGTTCCCGCTCCTCGCGTAGACCTCACCGACGCGCAGCGGTTTCTCGACTGCCTCGGCGGCGTGGACGCCCGCTTCACCTTCCAGACCTTCGACGATAGCCCCGCCAAGCGCCGCGCCCTCGCGCGCGTCCTCCACGGACGCTTCCGCGACTGCCGCGACGCGCTCGTGCGGTTGAACGGCGCCGGGGCCGGGGTGTTCGTGGCGGTGCAGGAGACGGACGGCGCGGGCCGGCGGACGGAGAACGTCACGCGGCTCCGCGCCGTCTTCATCGACGATGACGTCGGCCAGCTCGCGTGCGGCCCCGACCCTCCGGCGTCGATCGTCGTCTGGTCGGTGCGCGGGCTGCACTGCTACTGGCTGCTCGCGGACACCCCGCCGCTCGCCGCGTTCCGGGACGCGCAGCGACGCCTCGCGCTCAAGTACGGATCGGATCCGGCCGTCTGCGATCTCCCGCGCGTCATGCGGCTGCCCGGCTTCCTCCACGTCCGCCGCACGCCGAGGCACGTGCGGCTCGCGGTGGCGCACCCGTCCTGTCGCTACGCGCTCGCGGACGTGCTCGACACGTGCCCAGAGCTCCCGCCCGCACCGGCGCCGTCGCTCGTGACCGTGCACCGATCCGTGCGCGCGTTCGCGGCGTGGGCCGCTTCCAAGGACATCGTGATCGGGCGCCGCAACACGACCGCGTACAGCATCGCCGCGGAAGGATTTCGCCGTGGCCTCGCCGCGTCGGATGTCGAGCGCGTAGTGAGCGCCTTCTGCTGGCGGGCGGGGATCCCCGCGGAGGCCGAGGCCGTGCTGCGCTCCGCGGGGCGGCGTCGGTCCTCCCCCTGAGTCGACCCCAATGTTCCGACCTGTTCCGATGCTGCGCGCGCGGCTCGCGCGATGCTTGACGCCAGCGATGGAAGGTTGCAGCCGTTCCTCGGTACACCGAGGCGACCACCGCTTTCCGATTCTTTCTCAACTCCATACTCCATCATCTCTACGTCCATGTCGTACCCTGTGAAACTCCGTCTCACCGGCGTCGTGATCGATGCGCCCGCGCTCACGTTCACGCGTTCCGGCGCTCCGCGTGTCGCGTTCACCGTCGTCGCGCGAGGTATCACCGCCCGTCGTCGCCATCACGTCGTGACGTACGGCTCGGTCGCAACCTTCTGCGAGCGCTACGTGGTCCCTGGCCAGCGCCTGCACGTCGAGGGCACATCGCTTCCGAGGCGGCGCTTCCCGCGTGGCATCAGCTGCTATGACTACGAGGCCGTCGTGCTCGCGCAGAGCGTTCGCGAGGTGCAGCGCACGGCACGCGCGCCTCGTGCGCCGCTACCGGCGCTCACTGCGGCGGTGAAGCAGGAGGCGCTGCCGCCCGCGCCCGCGACCACGCTAACTCCTGCGACCGCGCCGCTGGCACTCGCCGCGTAAGCCACCCAAACGAATACGGAGGCGATGGATCGAGGCTGCAACCCCATCGCCTTCTCTTGCCTCGACGGCATGGTCCGATGCATTCCGATGCATGCCCGGAGGCATCGCGTTCAATACGCATCCGGCGGACGGACTTCCACCGCACCCGCGTACCGCGCGCGTGCGCCGCAGCTCTTTGATAATCCGGAAATCTTCTACCCACACTACTTCTATGCAGGTCTCCCATTTCATCCTCGACCCTGAGACGGGCGAGGGCGTCGGTGTCGTCTCCCACATCGATGAAACCGAGCAGGGCGCGTTCGGCGTGGTCCACTACTTCGACGAGGAGCGGAACGCCACGTACGAGTGGCTGGCGGGCCTCACCCTCCTCAAGCCCGAGGACGCGTCGCCGGCGTTTAGGCGATCCGTTGCGGAGCAGATCGGTTCCAGCGGGGTCTCATGACGCAGCTCCCCTCAACCTACTGGATGCGGATGACGGAGGTGTTGTGCCCGCGCTGCGTGACCGCAGGCCGGCACCACCTCCAACCCACGTACCTCCACGAGATCACGTTGAACGACGGCGAGCAGTCCGTCCACGTGCTCTTCTGCTTCGCGAAGCACTGTCGCTTCAACGAAATTCGTGCGCAGACCGGCCCAGGGCATGAGCAGTTGATGACGCTCCGGCTGCAACTCACGCGCGTGCGTGCGCAGCTCGCCCGCGAGCGGGTAGGCGCTGCCTGTGCGCTCGGCCTGTTCGCGTGCATCGCGATGATCGTCGTGACGCGTTAGTCCAAACGGGTTCGGATAGCGGGCTGCGTGGAAGTCGTCCGCTATTCCGTTGTCGACGGCATTCCGATCGACACGGCGCGACGGAAGTCTCGAGGAAGTCCGGGAAATTGGGCGTGAGGGTGATCGCGCTCTTCGCGATGGTCTTGGCGAGCTTCAGGACGCTCGCGCCCTTCTTCAGCCGATTGAATGTCGCCTTCACGTCATCGAGGAGCGTCCGCCCCTTCGTCAGTTCGCGAAGAATTGCGTGAATGAGAACCGACTGAATCTCTTCTTTGCCCTCGTACTTCCACGCGTTGAACCACAGGGTGACGGTCTTCGGGTTCGCATCACCGGTCGCCGCCGCCGCGTCGATGTGGGCCCGGAGCATCTGCATGAGGCTCGTCTTGCCGCTGCCTCACGAGCCGAAGATGCCGACCGTGAGCGGCGCGATCTCGGGCTCCAAGCAAACACCAGCGAGGCTCTCCACGTAGCTGGAGAAGCCAAGGCAATCATCGATCGTTTCGCGGTCGGACCACATAAGGCAAGAGAGAAATCCCGCCGGAAGGATAGCGCTCCTCGCCGATGCGCGCCACGCTCCCGTGCTGAGAGCTCATGCGATCGGTCGCACGTTGCCGTCTTCGTCCGTCCACCATTCGACGCCGTTCACCCGAACCACGCGTCCGCGCTCATTTCGCGCGAATAGAAGCCGCTTGTCGTCCGGATGCCGGTGGAGCGTGAACAGCTGCACGCCGTTCTTGATGACGCGGTAACACCGCGCCTGCTCCGTCGGTCGAAGTTCGCAGCCGTCGAACGCGCTGTTCCGCATCGGCGGCGGCTGTCGCTGGGCCGTAGGGACAACGACACGCTCGGATTCTGCGTGGGCGACCCGCGTTCTTCGCTTGCACGCCTCGTACTTGATCCTGCCCCACGCCCGAGTGACCGCGGCGATACGCGCTGCGACCGTTGGATCGTCCAGCGATCCGCCTCCCCGCAGGTCCGCCATCTGCGAGTGGTAGCGGCTCGCAACGTCCTCGAACGGCGTGCTGGGTTCCACGCCCAGCACGCGGCACGCCTTGATGTAGGTCGAGGATCGCCGTCTCATCGCCGCACCTCCGCTGTCCTTGGGAATTGCGACACCGGGATCTCCGTGATGCGCAGCACCGCGTCTTCCTCGTCGATCGGGCCGAGCAGGGACACCGCGCGCGGCGGCAAGGGTGGGAGTGCGGGTGTGGCAGCGCCGGTTGGCGGCTCATCCTCGGGTGCGGCTGGCGGGGGACCGAAGTGGTGGACGCGCAGCAGCTCCACGACGTCCACGACGATGTCCTCTTTCGAGCCGGCAGCAATGAGGCCCGGCATCCGCGTGGGGTAGGGCCAGTCGGCGTAGCGACCGCGCCGATCGCGGTCCGTCAGTAGCTCGCACTTCTTGTACAGAGTTGCGAGCCCCAGCCCGCAGAACGCACGCACAAGGTCGCGGGAGATCCGGCCGTCGCCGCGATCGTCGGCGGGTGCCACGATCGCGTGCGGATCGCCGTCCCAGTCCCGCACCTCGTACTCCCTGCACGGGACGAGCACGTGCTCCCGTTCATCCACGAGGCGGTAGACGCGCGCGGAGCGCGGTGCGTGCGGCTGGATCCGCGGGTAGCCGTCGCCCGTGCGCACGATCCCGCGCCGCCGCCGTGGCCGCGCGTCCGCGCGGCACGGCGTGCAGAGGTCGAGGAGGAGGTCGGAGAGTTCGATGAGGGTGTTGAGGAGTGCTCCGTCCACGCCGACGGCCGCAGCGTGGCTGCTCGCACCGACGTCCAGGAACTCGAAAGCGCGGGCGTACAGCACGGCCTCCGGCGACTGCTCAATCCGGGCGCGGAGATCATCGAGCTGGCGGCCGAGGGCGGCGGCCACGCCGGCCCGCTCCGTGGCCGAGTGCGCCGCGCTCGCCGCCGCCCGGCTTTGGACGAGGAGCTGCGCCGCCGTGACGATGCCGCACGGTGGAGTGACCGGCAGATGGTGAGGGTTTATGTACCTTGACGGAAGGATGGAAGGAGGTGGAAAGTAGGGAGTGCTGGTACGCGACATCACGAAGGTCCTTTCTTCGGGTGTCCGGACAGCCGGCGAACCGGGCTTCCGGTTGTGGCCGACCCGCGATGCCTTGCCGGGCGTTGCGGGTTGAACTTGGAAAAAAAAGATCGGTTTTGGGCGTGTACCTGTGTGTAACGCGGAAGCAGAAAGGTGCGGATAACCCCTGACGAGCGCAGGGCGCGGGCGGGCGCGATCGAGACGCTGCGCGATGCGTTCTGTGGGCACACGCGCCTGGACCGGCGGACCGCGCAGGGCATCGTCGCCGGGCTGCTCTTCACCGAGGCGATCGCCTACTACGGCGGCGCAGACGCGGATGCCGCCCGCGGCTTCGACCGTGCGACGTTAATGGAGGCCGTCGTGAAGGAAGCGGCGCGCCAGGACATTAATCGGCCGAGCGATCGCAACAGCCTGAACCAGATGGTGGTGCGGTTCACGCACGCGCTGACCGCGTTCGTGAGGACGATGCCTCCCATCCCGCTCATCACCACGATCCTCGGGCCGACATCGGTCGCGCGCGGCGACCGTTCGGGACGCACGTTCCTGTCAATCGACTTTCACGATCCTCCGGCACCCGCGCGGCGCCTCCCGCGTGGCCCGGCGGTGCTCGTCGGACGCGCCGCCGAGCAGGCGCGGCTCCGGCACCTGCTCACGGCGCCCGTTCCCCCGGCCTTCGTGGCCGTGCACGGCGTACCAGGGGTCGGGCGCAGCGCACTCGCGCTCAAGGTCATCCATGACCTCTTGGACGACGGCGGCTACGACGATGCGGTTCGTTACGCGTTCGAAGGCGCGGAGGTGCCGACGCCCCGCGAGGTGAAGGCGTCGATCCTTGGCATCACGGGCGCGGAGCGACGCGCGATTCCTGACAGTGAGCTCGGGGCGCTCTTCCTGGCAATGCTCGCGAAACATCGCACGATCGTGCTCCTCGAGGACGTGCCGGACGGGTGGCCAGCGAGCGTGCTGGCGCCGCCGCGAGGCTCGGTGGTGGTGATGACGGCGCAGCAGTTCATCCGCCACCCCGCCATCGAGGGCGTGGCCGTCGCGCCGTTGGACGCGCGGGATGCCGCGGCGCTCTTGGTGGAGTGGGAGCCGCGACTCGCCGAGGCCGTGCCGGAGTACGCCGCGGCGTACGCCCGATGGGCCATCCTCGGTGGGCGAGGCGAACGTCCGCACCCCACGGTCGCGAGCAAGCTCGCGGCGCTCTGCGGGTACGCCCCAGCGGAATTGCTCGCCGCCGCCACGGCGCTCCGCGAGCGTCCGGAACTGCCGGCGGTGGTGTTTCTCGCCTGGTACGAGCGGAGCATGGTAGCCGCCGAATCGTGGGCGTCGTCAGCGAGCGCAGACTGCGATGCACGGTACGCCGCGGCGTACGCGCGGCTCACGGATGCGCAGCGGCGCGTGTTTCGGAGCATCGCGATCTTCGCCGCGGCTTTCACCGCACAGGAGGGGGCGAGCGTCGCCGGCGATCCCGCTGCGGCGGCGATCGTGATGGAGCTCGCCCGCGCGGGACTCCTTACGCGAGCGGTAGAGCCCGAGCGGTATGACCTTCCTCCGCCGCTGCGGCTCTTCGGACAGCGATTGCTCGCGCGGGATCCGGATCGCGCGGACATTCGGACGCGATTCGCGGCGCACTACGCCGCCTTGGGCGAACAGCTCCTGCACGAGCAGCAACTGCGCTTGGACCGTGCGGCCCATCACGTCGTCCGGAACTTCGAGGCCGCCCAGCGTGCGGCCGTGGCCACATCGGCGACCGCCCTCGTGGCCCGGTTCGGCTACATCGCCGCCTATGCGCACCCACCGAATACCGAAGTATGGTTGCGCGAGGGCGCAGAAGCGGTCCGATCGCTCGCGGACCCCGCGTTGGAGCTGCACATCGCAATTGGCAGGGTCGACTACTACAAGAACACCGATCTCGCGCGGGCGCAGCGCATCGCCGAAGACGCGCTTGCCGCCGTCCCGGCCGAGCGGCCCGAGCTCGTCGAATCCGCGGAGGATCTCCGCGAGACGATCGCGCAACTCGGAATACGTGTCGCGAAGCCCCTTGGTCGCGCACGGGCGATCCTCGCTTTCGGTGCCGAACGACTGAAGCGGTCCGGCCTCGCCGATCGATCCCACCATGACACGTTCGCAGTGCTCATGGCCGAAGCCGCTGCAGACCTCGGCATGACCGCCGAAGCCCTGCGGTGGTCGATCCGTGCGGTGCGAGACGCGCTCGCCCTCCCGCGCATCTACCGCGCGAACGCACTCATCACCCAGAGCAGGGCACTCCACGCAGCGGGCCGACTGGCGGCGAGCACGCGCACGCTCGATGCGGCTCTCGCGCTGTACCCGGACGCCGCTGCAGCAGCGGACCACGAGCGTGTCTACATCCCGCCGCAGGAGATCGCGGACCCGGATGCACTCGTGCTTCGTGACGCCTACGGTGATCCCGCGAAACTGCACCCCGGACTCGTCGCGTATGCCCTGCGAACGCAGTTCATTCCGGATCCGATCGAAGTCGTGCAGCGCTGCCGCGTCGTCGCGGATAGCCTGATCGCGCTCGGCACCTACATGCCCCGCTTCTTCGTGGAGTTCGCTGCGCTGCTCGTGGAGTTCGCACGCCGCGCAGGCGATCTCACGCACGCCGCGCACGCGTTCGTCTGGTTGACCTTGGCGATCGGCCTTGGCATGCCGCGCGGCGTCAGCGATCTCTTTGTTGCGAAGGACGGCGCGGTGACGCTTCCACCACGTGAGCTCGAGGCGCTGACGGACACGCCGTTCCCACATCTTCGCGACGCGCGCGCGGTTGGCAACGCGTACTTTCACCGGGGAGAGGTCCTGCTGCTCCTCGACGATCCGCGGATGGCCGCCGATGATTTCGCGGCGGCCGCGGACGTCCTCGCGCCGATCGAATCGCCCCTGCTCCTAAGAATCAACCAGCGGCTCCGCCGGCTCACGCGCGCACGGCGGTAGCTGCCATCCCCGTGCGGTCGGTTACGTCCTCTCAGCGGCGGACGGACCGTCGTCGGGCAGGGACCTTCACGGTGACGGTGGCCTGCGCGACGCGGACACCGCCTGGTCCCGACGCGGTGAGGACGTAGGTGGTGGTGAGCGGCGGGTGGACGTCCAGTACGCCACTCGGCGGCTGGGCGCCGACATCATGGTCGATCAGCACGATGGTCGCTCCCGCCGTGGTCCACGCGAGCGTGGCTGATTGACCCACGTAGATGGCGTCGGGTGTTGCAGTGAAGACGATGACCGGCGCCGGAAGGACCGTGATCCTGACATCGGCCGTCGAATTGCCGCCCGGTCCGATGGCGGTCAGCCGGTACGTGGTTGTTGCCGGCGGCGTCACCGCCGCCGATCCCGAGGAGCCGCGCGCGCCGATCCCATGATCGATCGACACGGCCGAGGCGTTGAGCACGGTCCAGGAGAGCGTGGCACTCTCCCCTTCGGCGACGGTTGCTGGCGAGCCAGCAAACGCGATCTGCGGCTTTGGCTGCGCCACCGTAACGGTCAGCTGCTTTGTGACGGTGCCGACCGGCCCCGTCGCGGTCAGCGTGTACGTGGTGGTTGCCGCTGGCGAGACGAGGATCGATCCGGCCCGGCTTCGCGCGCCGATGCCTTGATCAATTGTCACCTGTGGTGCGCTCATCGTCGACCACGTGAGCGTGACCTGTTCGCCAGGGGCGATTGCGGTCTTGGAAGCGGTGAACTCTGCGGAGGCGGGAACTGCCTGCAAATACACGTCGTCGAAAAAGACGACTTCGCTAGCGTCGCCCGGTACGAGGAGCCGTACTTGGGCGGTCTTCGCAGACGCGGTCTCGTTGTAGAGGTAGCCGCTCACCGAATCCCACGCCGTACTGTGCGTCATCGCTTCGGCGAACCGTGCACCCGTCGGATCGCCAACGGCTACGATCTCAATTGCAGCCGACGATGACGAGGCGGTCTGCAATCGGATGCGCGCACCGAACGTGTACGTGACGCCACCGGTGAGCGCGAGGCCGTCTTGGAGGAGTGCTGTGGAGGCCGGCGACACCACGGTTGCCTTCGCGGTTCCTGCGTCCCAAGTGGTGGTTACCGCGCCGTTCGTTGGGTTCGTCCATCCTGAGAGGTTCGTATCGAAGCTCCCGTTCTGCGCCAGGTTCGGTGCTGCGCCATAGCTAGTCGGAACGCCAAATAGGAAGGTGATAGCGGCCAGGATCGCCAACACCTTCATCCGCGCCGTGCAAACCTTTACGCGGCCATTGACGCGAGGCAGAGTGCGAAGTGCATCTCCTAACTCACCCTCTTGATGAAAAGCATCAATATCCTCGCGCGCTTGGGAACTCGACGCGTGGTCGACTGCCGCGCGAAGCGGCATGCGGAGATCTTCTACCTCACGAAAGAGGAGGTGGAAGCGTTCTTTCGCTGCGTGCAGAGCCTTCGCGATCGACTTATGTTCGACCTCATCTACCGGCACGGCCTACGGCGGCAAGAGGTTGGCCTTATTCGTTTGCGCGATCTCCTGCCGGACGGCACGGTCTGGATCACGCGTGTGAAGAACGGCCTGTCGGGACCGTATCAACTGCATCCAGTCACGCGCCGACTCGTCGACCGCTATCTTCGCGAACGTCGCAAGGACGGGTGCTTGTATTTGCTCCGGGGGAGACAACGACGAGCGACGCCGCTGTCCTCGTCGCTCGTGTATCAGCTTTTTCGGCGGTACGCAGCGGAAGCGGGGTTACCCGAAGAACGTCGTCATGTGCATGTGCTGCGACACTCGATCGCAGTGCACTTGATGAACGAAGGACTCGACGTTGCCGACGTCCAAGATTGGCTCGGTCACCGTAGGATCACGTCGACACTCGTGTACGCGCGGATCACGTCGAAGCGCCGGAGAGACAGCTATGCACGCATTCTTGAGTCGCGTGAGATTGCCGCGACCATCTCGTCGAATTGATGCTTTTCATCAAAAGCGTCAATTGCACTGCGATGATGCGCAGCGTGGGTGAACGCTCTGCGGTCATACGATGCACACGGAGCGTTAGACGACGTCAGTAGGCGCGCCGCGCGAATCGGTCCGATGCCGCGTGTTGTCTGCACGAGGATGAAAGCAGGCATCGTCGATGCGCACGCGACCATCTCCGCAAGTGCGGCGGCACGCCGCGCGATCAACGCGTCGAGCTTACAGCGGAGCCGTTGGAGCTGCCGCGTCGCGTCTGCGGCGAGCCCCTTTCGCCGAGTTGCGCGCGCATCAAGCCGCTGCGCGGTTTTGATCGCGCGGATGCTCTCCCGAATCCGCGTGATCGCGGTCCCCAGCGCGTCGTAGCGCGCGGCTAAGACGGAGAGTGATGGCGGCACGATCGCGCGAAACTACAGCGTAAGTGCAGTTCCGTCAATAAGTAACGCAAACGTTCCTTGCCATGGGTTGTTAGAGCGGCGCGCAGAGTGTTGCGCATGTGCCGCGCGAATCTCGTGCACACGCTCGCGCGCCGAGCCCCGCGAATTGGGAAGTAGCCGCCGAGTGCGCATGTTATTTGTGGTATGCCCCGAAGCGCGATTGTGCGATGTGTGGCACTGGCGACCCTAATCGTCCTGAGTCTCGCGCCGTGTGCTTCCGGCGAAGACTTCGGTGACGTGCTCCGCACGCACATTCGCCGCGTGCAGGCGCGCGGCAACGCGAAAGCCGCAGCGTACGGCAGCGGCGTCCTCGCGAAGTACTACTACGTCGTCAACCAGCGCGCTGCAGCCGCGAACCAGCACGCGGTCACCGTGGCGTCGCTGCGGCAGCTCCCGCCCGCCGACCGGCTGACGGTCGCGCGCGACATCATCAACACCGGTTACGGCCCTCCGCCGGACTACTCGGAGCTCTCCGTCTGGATTCAGCTCGCATGGTGCGAGCAAATCGCGCCGTTCGAGGCGGACTACGCGCAGCTCGCGTTCGACGCAGCCGTTGCCCTCGACCACCTGCCGTCGGCCGCCGGTTCCATGTTCCAGAAGGCGGCGATTGAATGGAGTACCAACCAGTTCAGCGCGGCGATGCCGGACTTCATCCGCTACGGCGAGCTCGTAGAGCCCGAACTCATAACCGATCCCTTCAGCAATCGCATCGAGGTGATCTGGGCGGCGTTCTTGGAGAAGGACGCTGCGCGGCGCTACGCGCGCTTCATGCACAACACCGCGGACAGTCGGCACCAAGCGCTGTGCGCAGAGGCGGACTGCCGCGCCCGCGCGTGGACGATGACGGAGAAGGTGAAGTCACGCCTCTTCCGGCGGCAGCTCGCGCGCTCGGCCATCGAGGCGCTCCCCCCGAATGAGCAGGCGCATGTGCGGGAGCTTCTCGCTACGTACCTCGCGGCGAAGGAGCAGCACAGCGCCGCCCTGATGCGCGGCCGCGCAGCGCCTAGTGCGAACACTGACGCGGCCGCGTTAGCGCGCGCCATCGAGCAGTACATCCCCGGTTACCGCATCCTCGCGGGCGACGCGACGTCCGCCGCCGATGTGCAACGGCTCCTCCGCCGCGACGAGACGTTCGTGTCGTACCTATTCACCGACAACGCGCGCGCGGTGTACGCGACGGTCGTCCGGTCCGACGAACCGGCGCGCACGGTGAAGCTGCCCGGCACGACGTGGGAGGTCTTCCGCGCGATCGAGGAGCTCCGGGCCGCGCTCGAGCGGCAGGAGACACTCCTCGACGTCGAGCCGCGCACGCGCGAGCTCGCGCGGCTCCTGATCGAGCCACTCCACCTCCGACCCGGACGCCTCATCATCGCGGCCGATCAGAACTTGTCGGCACTCGCGTTCGATATCCTCCCGTGGGGCGATGGCCTGCTCCTCGACGCCTTTGAAACGACGTTCGTTCCGTCCGCGAGCGTGTTTGCCTGGATGCGCACCCGTCCCACGTCGGAGCCTGCACCGACGCAGTACCTCGGCGTGAGCGACGCCGGCGACGACGTGTCGGGTCGCATCGATCGCGCGACCGACGAGGTCACGACCGTCGCACGCTTGTTTGGCACGAAGAACGTGCTGCCGGATCCCACGCGCGACGCGCTGCTACAGTTCCGCCGTGCGCACCCGCGCGTGCGGTACCTCCATCTCGCGATGCACGCCGCACCCGCGCAGCAGGACGACACGTTCGGCCTCGTCATCCGCGACCATAACGGCGGCGCGGATCGGCTGACGGCGGAGGACATCGTGACGCACCTGCCGGCCGACGCGGACGTCGTATACATCGCGAGCTGCCAGTCCGCACCGCCGGTAGACACGTACGCAGGGTTCAACGCGAAGCTCCCCGCGCCCGGCCCCTGCGTGTGCTCGTACGGCGAATCACTATCGAACGTGACAGCGGCGTTCATCGCAAACGGGACGCGCCACCTTGTGCTCACGCAGTACCTCATTCGCGACACGCCCGAGACCGTGCGCGTCGCAGAGCTGTTCTTCGCCGCCATACGCGCTGGCGCATCGCCAAGCACCGCGCTCCGGCGCGTGAAACGGACGATGCAGCACGACACGCCCGTCGCAGCGTGGGCGGGTTTCATGGTGGTCGGAGACTAGGAACGGTATGGCGCACAGGCTCCGCAGGACCGCGCTCGTCGTCGGGACGCTCGTCATCTTCACGGCCGCTAATGCGGGCGCGCTCGACGCCCGCGCAGCGGTACCGCAGGCACGATCACTTCCGCAGGTGGCTGCAGCGTACGACCGATGGCTTCGCGCGACGGAGTTGTCCTCCGTCGTTGCAGTCACCGGCGTGTACGACACTCGGCCTGGTGCGCCGCGATACGTTCTCTACCTCGCCGTGTCCGGGCAGCTCGCTAGCGACGATGCCACGGCACGCGGTGTATGGACGACGTTCCGTGGATCGTCCATTGCCCTTGGCCTCGATATCGAGCCGCGCATGCTCGTGAAGTTCGCACGGCTCGTTGACGCGGCCACGTCGGAAGTGGCCGTCGTGCTCGTCGGGCCCGCCGGCTGTTGGCACCGCGAGATCGCTCTCAACGCTCACGGCTTCACCGGCCGCGAACATCCCTGCGGCGCGGCGACGCCCCTGGAACCGTCGTCGGCTGCTCTGCTGCACACGATCGCACGCCGCGTCGGTGCGTGCACGGTGCGGCCGCGTGTCGCGTTCTTCGACGATGCACGCGCACAGGTCGATGAGCGGCTCGTTCGTGGCACTGCACGCCTCAGTGATCAGATCCTTGCCGGCCGGTTGCAGCGGTACTTTCACGGACGCGGTCAGTATCGTGTCGTGCGTCAGAGCGACCACCTCATCGAATCGGTCGTGGATAACATGCGCGGAGAAGTGCTCGACGGCGCGCGGCGGTGGGAACGCTTGGAGATTGTGCTTGTGACGTCGGCGACGGACGACGGTCGGTTGCAGGTCGTGCTCAGCGTGGACGGGCAGTACGCGCCCGGCATCGGTGCGCGCGCTCCCGACCGGCAAAGCTATCGCGACATGGAACCGAAGTACGCTGACGCTCTCTCCACCTACACGAAGACGGTCATGAATGACTTGGTGAAAGCCGTGGCGACTTCCGCGCGCGGCGCACCCCGCACGGCTGCGCCCTAGCTGGTCATTCCTTCGCGCTGTCGCGCGGATCGTGCTGGCGCATCGCTTCGGGCGTCACGCCGAAGAGTGGCGCCAGCAAATAGCCGGTGTACGTTACGTAGAGTGCCTCCAGCGCAGTGAGAAAGAGCTTCGCTTGGTCAAAGTCGTCGAAGGCACGATTGGTCGCACGCAGGATGATTGTGGCGAGGATGAGCAGCACGAAGAGCACCGGCAACATCCAAGTCAACGTGACGAATGCAGCATTCACGGGCTTCCCCTTCGGGTGAGCATGGCGGTGCTGCGCGAAGTACCGGATGATGACCGTCGTGACGCCGGCGAACATCGGTACAACAATCGCCAGAAGCGTCGTCAGCTGGTCGAACTCGAACCCGCGCAGGAAAAAGCAGCCGATGATGGTCAGAATCACACCGAAGTGTGCGAAGACCCAAAACAATCCGATTCGAGTCCGCAGTTGCGCGTCGGTCATCGTTTCCTCACGAGGCGTTCCAGGCATTCATGGCGTAGCTCGCGCTAAGTCCGTCAGCAGCGCCGCGGTGTACGTTTCGAGTTCCGCAGCGTACGTGGTTTCTACATCCTTATAGCTCGAAGGCGCCGGTGCCGTGCGGCCGATACCGGGTGCGTACCACGCGTCAACGCTGAGCAAGACTTGGGAGGGTAGCGCGACAACGGTCAGCTCAAGTTTTTCCCACCGGTCCATGTCTCGCAGGACCTCGCCACGCAGTTTGTCGACTGTCATCAGGAGAATGCGTTCGGACGGGGCGTCCACCCGAATCCGGCCGCGTGCGAAGCGACGTCTCAGCACCGTCTCAAATGCGGCTAACGAGACTCTTCCGCTCGGAATGTCAACGCTCCGTGTGGCGCTCGCAATGGGCAGATGCTCTGTCAGACGATGGCGATAGGCGTAAGGCCCGTCGCACACCTCTCGCTCGGCGGTGGTCAACGCTATGTCGTCGATATCCCGTCCGAAGGAGACGCGGCGTTCCCAGCACGAGTCGCCAGCTGCGGTGATGCGGAGCGCCACCCCGAACGGGCGCCGGTCCAGTTCTTCCGCAAACCGCCGCAGCAGACGCAGTTCAAACAGAGGTCCCTGTGCGGCCACGATGTCCGCCCACTGCTCGCGTGCGCTGGAAGTGCCGCTGCCGTGCAACACGAGGGTTCCTTCCGGAGTCGGGAACAGACTGTAAACCTGCCCATCCTCCTCATCTTGGATATCGGCGAGCACGAGCCGCCCGAGGAGATCCGTTCCAGCGAGCCACGCGTTGTACCGTTCGCACGCACCTGCGGTGTCAGCCTGCGCGTTCAGAGCCGCCTTCATTCCATCCAACGAGCGGCTGGCGATGGGATCGGCGTGTGCACACCCGACCAGGCTGACCACCACCACCGAGAACCAGCGACGCACCCCACCTGATCGCACGAACATGTCTGCCCTCACTCTCTAGGAGTGCGCGTCGCACGAATTCTCCTACCTTTGCCAACGCCGCAGCGCGCCCAATCCCTCTCGAAGTCACCGGTCTCTCTCCCTCACGGCTTACGAGGTTCCTATCGACTGGTACCGCGTCTACCGAGCGTGGAACGAGGGTTCGTCGCTACGCTCAGCCGGGATGGACGAGGAACCGGCAACGCTGCGCCAGACGATCCGCGTGGCGCTCGCACCGTACGCACGCGGGCACTTCCGAAGCGGCGGGAGCGGCGGTGCGGACGGGATGCTGTTCTTCGTGGACGCGCGCGGCCGCGAGTTCTTCATCGGCGGCTTGAACCGCGCGCACGCGCAGCGCGTCACGGATGCGCTCAACGCCGTTCTACGGCTACTGGAGTCGCGCCCGCGGTGAACGGCCATCATCCGCACCGTCGGCGCACAGTGCGCGGCGACGTGCAGCCTGCCAGCAAGGGCTTCCACGCAGCGGTAGGGCATGCCGGACGTATGGCTGAGTTGAAACGATTGAAGGCCATACTTCCGGTACGGTAGAATCGCGCACCCACAACAACCACAGGGGGCTACAGATGCACTGTCTGCGTCGAGGGCTGTTCGTTCTCCTCGCTCTCCTTCCGCTCAGCGCGCACGCGGAGACGTCGGTTCGATTGTTGCCGCTTCCCGTCTCCAGCACGTTCACCGTGCGCGTCAGCGTCCACAACAAGCGCATCGACTATCCCGTCACAGCGGATGTCACGTTCGTGCACGCACCAGGGGCGACCCGTCTGCTCGAACAGGTCACCATTCCGTCGCAAGGCACGGCGGTCGTGACGGTCCCGCAGAAGGATCTCGCGAGCGGGGGAAGCATCGTCGTGCGCTGCGAAGCGCCCGATCCCGGACCGCTCGACCCATCGCTCATCCTCGAGCGGAAAGGCAACGTCCGGACGGCGGTGGCGGTCGTGCCGGGCTTCCGCCGCGTGTTCGGCACCGCGCTCGAAGTCGCGGCGGCGGTACCGACGGCGAAGGCGCGCGTGTACGTCGGGCTCGCCAATGCATCGACTGCCCCGCGCACCATCACGATCCGCACCACGGCCGCACACGGCGACGACGTGACGGACGTCCTCACGCTCGCGCCGCAGGAGACGGTCGTCACCGGCGTCGCGCGTCATCTCGCGCCGGACGTGATCGCCATCCACGTCGACCATGACGGCCTGCCCGGCGACATCGCGGTCAATGGCGCGCTCGTCGATGACGACGCAGTCCGCGCGCTCGAGTTCACGGATCTCGCGCACGGCCTCCACGACCATCGTCTGCGCGCGGAATTCGTCTTTCTCGGAACGCCGCCCGCGTCGTACGGGTTCGCGCCCGGCACCGACTTTACGGCGGCCTGCGTCCTCCGCAACACGGGGGCATCGTTGATGACGGTCACGCCGACGCTCCACCCGGCAACGGGAACCGCGCCGATCGTGCTTACGCCGATCCTCGTTCCCGCGCACGGCATGGCGACCCTCGATCTGTCCGCGGAGAAAGACGAGGGGCGCATCCCGGCGAGTGTGACGCTGGCGGCACTCGAGCTCGCGTACAGCGAGAACGACGGGCGCTTGCTGGGACAGCTCATCTGCGCGAGCGCTGCCTACGATCTGAGCATCAACCTCTCTGGGCACCTCTCCAGTGCGGTGGCCGGTGCCAATTGGAGCGTGGACGCCGACACGACGACGATGCTCGGCATCTCGAACGCGAGCGACCGGGCGGAGGGCGTACGCCTCGAGCTGCATCACGGCGGACAATCCGTGACCCTGCCCGACGTGCCGATCGCGCCGCACGGCTCGACCGTCGTGAATCTCCGCGACGCGCTTCTGGCGGCCGGTGCGCCCGCCGACTTCGACAGCGGGACCTACTTCGTCTCCGGCCGCAACGGCATGCGCACCGAAATCAGCGTGCAGCGCCTCGTCGTGGGTGGCGCGCCGCACGCCGGCGGCGGCGCTGGCGGGCCCACCGGCTACATGCTGCCGGACGGCGACGTGCGCGTCGCCGGCGTCGCGCCCAAAGCCGGTGCGACCTCGGCGTCGCAACCGACGTCGCCCCCGACCGGCAGCCAGCGGTACCTCACCGTGCCGCTGACGAACACCGCGGTCTGGACGAATGGCGCCCGCACGAACGAGACGGCGTGGACGGACTTCACGACCGACAACGCCGCCTACGTGACGCAGCTCGTGCAGGGCGCGTCAGCGGCCGCCACGGTCCTCGTCGACGGGCAGGATCGCAGCGGGCGCATCCTCGTCTTCTACCTCGATCCCTGCAACCTCCACCTGTCCTTCACCGGGAGCATCTTCTTCGCGAACAAGCGCAGCGCGTACGTCTTCGCGTACCAGGAGTTCATCAACTGCATCTTCCAATCAACGTGCGTGGGCACGTGCTCGACGACCTCGGTCGCGTTCGTGAAGCTCTCGGACAGCCCGTCGTGCTTCACGCCGGGCCTCCCGTATCTGCAGTGCTGGGACTTCACCGTGAACGGCGTCTGCGTCATCCGGCACCTCTTCTGCGATGATCAGGGCGTTCCCGGCTTCTGCACTTAACGACCATGAACGAACTCCTCCACTGCGTCCGCCCCGCGCACGCCGTCACGATCCGAACCCTGGTTCCGACGCCCGCCGCCGACCGTGAGCTGCAGCGCGTCACGTACCGGCTCGGCGCGAACGGCGCGGTCGTCGAGGCGCGCATGTGGATGCCCGATCGGACCGGAAGCCTCGTCGAGGTGGGATCGTCCGCGGGCGATCCTGTGGACATGCCGCTTACGATCTCGGACGCGTCGGCGGACGCCCGCCGCTCGATGCCGCTGCCTCCGCGCAGCGACGGCCTCGCGTTCCTCGGCGCGACGTGGCCCACGCGGAGCGCGACGCAGGCGGAACTGCGATACACCGCGGGGCGCCTGACGGAGATCGTGCTGGCCGCCGGTCCGCGACGCTGGGCATCCATTCGCGTGGAGTACCGCGCGGACGGGCGCGTCACGCGGGCGGCGGAACTCCTCGCGGGTGACGCCGGGCCGCCGCTCGTCGAGCTTCACTTGGGCTACGACGACGCGGGACGACTGCGCGAGCGAACGATCCGCGGATCGGGCGCCGACGTTGCCGTGCGGACGCTCGCGTACGAGGACGATCGTGTCGCGCACGAGCGGATCGAAGACCACGCCGGGGGCGTCACCGACATTCAGTACACGTACACCTTCAACGCCGCGGGCGACTGGATCCGTCGGGAGGCATCGACGACGCGCGACGGCCAGACCATCCGCGGAACGGTCCTCGTGCGCGAGATCGAATACGCGTCGCCGTAGCGCGCAGGCGTGCGCTTCACCGCCGCGTCGCGGGCGTTTCCGCAAGCGTGAGACCTGCGCGCCCCACCTCGGCGAGGATCTCCGCGAGCGTCTTCGCGCCGAGGGCGCGCACGCTGACGAGCTCCCGCACGCTCGTCTGGAGCAGGTCGCCGATCGTGCGGATGTGTGCGCGGTGGAGGCAGCTCCGCGCGCGCCCCGAGAGCGCGAGCACGTCCGCCACGTCGCGCGCCACGATGTCGACGGAGTTCGAGCCGAGGCGCTCCGGCGGGACGGCGACCGCGCCGTCCGACGACCCGACGGCGCACTGGGGACGGCGTGCCGGGTCCATCGTCGTCAGGAGCCGGGGCGAGATGATGAAGACGACCTCCGCGACCATCGGCGACACGGCGTTCCGCCGCCGCGCGGCGTCCAGCACCGTCGCGAGCGCACACTGATCGAGCTCGCCTCGGTCGAGCAGCGCGCGCGCGCGTAGACGAGCGCCCAGTGGGCCTGGAGGATCGCCTGCGCGCGGACGAGGAGGTACGCGAGCCAGCTCGCCACGACCTCCTCAATCGGCTCGAGCGTGGCCAGGAGCGCGCGGGCGTGCGTACGGTCGTTGCCCGCGTGCGTGCGCGTCATGCCGGGCGCGTACTCGCACTCGGCCGCGCGGCCCGCGAGGAGCACGAGGGCATCCGTCTCGACGAGCGGTCGGTGCGCGGGCGTCACGTCAACGGACGGCGGCACGGCGTGCTCGAAGTCGACGTACCCCGCGAGGCCACCCGTCGCCCGGACACTCGCGCGGCGGACTGGGCACCCAAGCACGGACGCCATGACCGCGTGGCCGGCCTCGTGGTGCGCGAGGAGCGCGGCGTCCGCGCGGTCAGGCACGGCGCCTCCGGACGCGGCGGCCGAACGCCGCCTCCAGCTCCTCCACCTGCTCGGGCGCGAGGTCGCGCAGCGGGAATGCGCGGAAGGCGTGGTCGATGACGGCGCGCGCGAAGAGTTCGTCCGGGCGCACGCCCAGCCCCGTCAGCTGCCGACACGCGCAGACGATCGCCGCGATGCACCAAGGGGCGGGATGGACGTGGCCCCGCCGGAGGCCGAGGAGGAACGTCCGGCTGTAGCCGGAGGCGCGCGAGAGGTGCGCGGGCCGGATGCGGTGGCGTCGCAGGAACGTGTCGAGCAGCGACGACTCATCGAGGCTGGTCGCTTCCCCCGCGTGGACGCCGGCGCGGGCACCCTCAGCGGCCACGTCGTCGGCCGCAGGGCTGGCGACGAGGGGACGGCGTGCCGCGAAAGACACCGCGCTGATCACGGTGATGATGAGCTGGAGCAGGCTCCGGCGCGTGAGCCGAATATCCTCGTCCATCATTCCTCCTGATCGAGCTCCGGCACACCGTGTTCGCCGAGGTGCATCCGCGGCTGGTGCCGCAGCTCGCAGTCGTCGCACATCTCCCGTCCGGCTTCGTCCGAGAGGCGACCGCAGAATCGACAGAACGCGGTCGCCCAGTCATCGGCGCGAGGTATGAAGTAGGGGTACTGCAGCGCAAGCGTGAAGCCGGGGATCGCCGCTTCGATGGTGGAAGCGTCGACGCTGCTGGCGACGTCGAGGAGCTCGCGCGCGAGGACGTCGCTCGCATTCAGCCGCGCCCGAACGCCTCCCTGTTGCAGTTGCGCGAGTTCGTGCAGCAGCCGGATCTGGTAGAGCGGCAGTTGCACCACGATCTGTTTGACTTGGTTGAGCGACGGGAGGACGTCGCGGTAGGTGACGTCGAGCGCCGCGGCGACCATGCGCGGCGTCCAGCGCTGGAATGCGAGCGTCGCAACGTCCTCCCATCCGATCCGCACCGTCCCCGTTGTGCGCGTTGCTTCGATGACGCCCGTCTTGAGGGCAGCGGTGAGCTCGTCGTCCGTGCTGCGCGTCAGCCGCAGAACGTCTTGGATACTGTAGGAGGGCGCGCGCTGGACAAACAGCTCGCGAAGGAGCGCCCGATCCGTCACGCCTCCTATAGGTGTCTGTGCCGAGCGAGCAACGTCCTTCTGTGACCTGCGCATGGTGGTCGTTAGCTCTGACGTGCGGGGATTGAAGGCGGGCAGAACGTGGCGTTTACGGCGCGTCTCCGTCGGCGCAGACTAGGACGTGCCCAACTACCCAAACGAACGTCTTTGCGGAAAAGCAGTAGAGTCGCCAATCGTGCGGAGGACACCGATGGAATGGACGTTCCGCGATGGGAAGAAGAACCCATCACGTACCTCACGATCCGCCAAGTGGAGCGGCTCTTCGATGGGATCATGGATCCACGCGACCTGCTTCTCTTCGACCTCACATACCGACATGGATTGCGTGGAACCGAAGCGGCGCGTCTTCGGCTCGACTACTTCCACGATGGGCGTATTTGGATCGTGCGGCTCAAGCACGGCCAGTCACGCGCGTACCGTCTCCACCCACGCAGCGTCGAACTCCTCGAGCGCTACCTCAAGGTGCGTCCTGACGATGGATCACCGTACTTGCTCCGCACGCGCCGGCACACGCAGAACCCCATGTCGCGCGCGGAGATCAACCGGCTGTTTCATCGCTACGCGCGAACAGCAGGGCTGCCGTCGCGGCTCTCGCACGTCCACGTCCTGCGGCACTCCATCGCGGTGCACCTGGCGCAGATTGGGTGGGATCCAGCGGCCGTGCAACAGTGGCTCGGGCACCGCGACATCAGCTCCACGATGGTGTACTTCCGCATCACCGAGAAACGGTGGGACGCGCAGCAACGGGCGATGCACCGCTCACGCGGCATCGCGCGGACCGGCCGCTGAGCGGCGGTTCGAACGCACGTTTTTCCGCAAAAACGTCAATGTCAACGTTCAACAGCGGACGGGCTGAGCTGTAGGAAATTGAGAATATTCCACCCCCCGGTAGGGATTTTGCGTGTCCAGTCACTCCGTAGTAGGAGAGGCTCAGCCCGTCGTCACCAAGGCGTGTGGGCGTAGACACAACAAGATGATGCCGCGGAACGTATCTTTAATTGGCTGTCCCGAAGTAATGTTGGATATTGAAAAGTTTTCAGTTTTGTCACACCAACACGGTTCGTCCGGATTCATTGTGTCCGTCTCATTCCTCGCGAGACGGGGTGCGCATGCTACTATCGCATGACTCCCCAAGTCCGGAATGAACCGTGCAAAAGTTATTTGTCTCTACGTGTTCCCGAACGCGCGAGTCGTGATGTCGAGTATAGAAGAAGGACGGTTGCCATGAGAAGCACTCTCAAACATCTGAATACGCAGATCATGGCCATCTTCGACGAGCAGCGGCTGCAGTTCGTGTCTCGCGGCGCTGCGGACGCCGAATTTGAGTTCGCGTTGGACGTGACTCGACACGGTGAGGAAACGCCGAGCCAGGACGACAGCAACACAGTTGAGTTCATGACGGATCGGCGGTACTGGGAAGGCACGTCCCGCTAACTGATGACCATTGATAGTCGCCCAGTCGTGGATCCGGCATTCGACCACGACTGGGAAGCTACGCAGCACCACCTCGAAGTTATCGAGTTCATCCGTCGCGATCTCGCTTCCGCGCGCCATATGGCGGAGATCGCGCACCGCGACGATCACCGCGACAAGGTGTTCGATCGTGTCGTCTCGAAGTACCTCGGCGCGCTCAAGGAGTGCTTGGACATCACGGGCGAACTCTCGTCCGTCGATCGACCCGACTACGTGCGCGTCTCCCTTGAGGGCTTTCCGGGCCTCATCCGCCACCTTACGACCGCGCTCATGCAGCGGCGGGAGCAGCAGTTCCCGCGGCCCTTCGCGCCGCCGCACGACCACAACGTCTTCGCGCCATCGGAAGCGACGCTCGACTATCCCGTGACGATCCGCGGTGCTGAGGCGCTCAACGAAGACTACCACCTCCGCCTCAAACGCTTTTACGCTGCGGTCGACCCCGACTGCGCGCCGCCGCTCGTCAACATCTCCGGCGGCAGTTCCGCGCGGCTCGAAGAGCCGGGACCCGTCAAGTGGCGCGACGACGATCACATCAAGAGCATTCGCCGGTTCCTGAGCCTCTCGTGCATCTCGCTGCCTCGATGGTCCTCTCAGCATATCCGCACGTTCGCGGCGGCAGCGCACGAGCACGTCCACCGTCTCTTGCATGTCGCTTCTCTCGCGGATCGTGAGGCGAACCATGAGTTCGACCGGCTTTGCGTGCGGCTCGGCGACCGGCTCGCGACGGACAACCACACGCGGAAGGACCTGAAACTCGACATCATCGAGCGCTTCGGCGCGATCTTCGGCGACGAGTTGATGGCCGTCGTCGGCATTCGGCAGACGCTCGTCGAGCAACTCGCGACGTTCTTCCGCGAACTCCGCGTCCCGCGGCTGTACGTGCAGACCGACGGCATCGCGGCGCCGGAGGTCATCGAGACGTACCGGACACTCCTCGCCGAGCGCCACGCGAACGAGTTCCTCGCCGACGTCGGTGCCGTCGTCATCAGCGGCCCCGCGTTCCCGTTCACCTACCGCACCATCTACTACGCGCCGACCGCCCGGCAAGCGCACGTCTTCGAGGCGATCGACGTGTCGGCGCGCGCGCTGCACCAACACCCGCCGTGGCTCGTCCGCGTCGCGCTCATGGTGGAGGTGCTCCGCCATCTCGGCTTCAAGACGACGGCGCTCCGCCTTGAGCGCGGCATCGCATCGGATCTGCGCAGCGCGGAGACGATCACCGTCGTCCGCGAGTACGTCAAGCGCATCCCGCAGTTCTTCGCGCTCCTCCGGCACTTCGCCGACACCGTCGTCGACGTCGCAGAAGACGCATTCCCAAACGGCTCATACGATCTGAACGTGCGCGGCACCGACGAAGCGACGATGTGGGCCGGTTGGGAAGACCTCGCGGACCGCGTGGAGCACCGCGGACAGTACCTGTCGCAGGATCTACGAGGCGTGCGACCGGCAGACCTCATTAACGCGATCTGGGTGAAGCGCATCCGTGCGCACCACCAAGAACCAGCGCACCGTCTCGAGTGGCGTATGGCGCTTCGCAACTGTTTTCGATGAAGGAGGCGAGCGGCCGTGGAAGAGACACCGAATAAGTTGGAAGAGACGCCGAAGAAGACGGTCGCGACTGTCCTCGTGAAGAGCGGGCGCGGCCACGAAGAGACGTTGCGGACACGGCTTCAGGCGCTGGGCCAACCGAACGCCTGTAGCCACGGCTGTCGGCTCCGGCCGCAAGGTCCTGCGCCGGGCACGAACGGCCACCCGTGCGGCGCGGTGCAGGTCGTCGAAGCGGCGTACTGCTTCGGCCCGTTCGACTTCCTCCTCGTCCTGCACGGCAAGGACGTCGGCGCGATTGAGGATTTCGTCGTCCACTGCCTCCGCTCCGAACGCGACATCGTGTCGGATACGCAAACAATCGTCGGCCTCTCGCTGCTGCACCGGTGGGGGCCCCTAGACACAGCTCCGAGCCCCCTGTAAGGTCGCAGCGTGCGCGGCCTCCCCTCCGAGTACGGTCACGGCGACCCGTCCGCCGTTCCGCGCGCGCCCGAGTTCCCAAACTACGCCGAGACCCGCGAGGCGCTCTACCGCGCTCGACTGCTCGCGCGACGCGCGGCGATCGTAGCGGAGTGGCGGCGGAGTAGCGGCGAGTTCGTGCGGCCGCTTCACGCCTGCGCGTGCGGGTCCCTCGCGCATGCGCCCGACCGCGGGTGCGACTTCAGTGGCGAAAGCTCGCCTTGAACTGCCAGCCGCCACCGGGCCTTGGTTCGATCGCCCATCGCTTAACGGCCGGCAGGCGATACTCAACGACTTCCCGCAGTTCGAGTAGACCCGCGGGATGCTCCGCCGAGTAGAAGTGGTTCAGCGACAGGACTGAAGCGATGTTCGTCGCGTCGACGGTATCGAGGTACTGCGGCCGGTGGTAGAAGTAGTCGGAGGCATCGCCGGCGACTGGATTCCTGTGAACGCCGCCGGACGCCGCAGTCGCGACATCCCTCCCGGACACGTACATCGTCATGCGGTCCGTGAGCGGATGGATTGTGGCGATCATTTGGTCAAGCACGTCGGCATCGAAATCAGGGGCTGTCAAGATTGTCTCGCCGACGTGAACACTCCCAGCACTCGCGAGCTCCTTGAGCGCAGGTAGCAGCACGCGGTTGCCCATGCTGTGGGCGATGACGTGCACCGTGTCGGCGTGCGCGCGCGTGATTGCGGCCAAAAAATCGGCAAGGTACTTCACCGAGTACTCGGCGTTCGCATTGTCCGCCGTGTAATTGAGCGTGTCGCCGAAGCTCGGCCAGCTAAAGACGACGGGCACGCCTGAGAAGGCAACATCTTGATAGATTTGCGCAGCCCGCCGAAGTGCCTCGTCAAAGTCCGTGTTATAGCCGTGGATCAACACGACCAGCTCTGATCGCGACTTCCGTCGTACCTCGCGCGCAACCTCGCGGGCCCAAGTCGTGCTGTCGAGCGGCTCGCGGTCCGTCACCATGACGTGCTTGTCTGGGTTCCAGAGCCACTTCCACCCACCCAACATGCGGGGCCGCTCGAGATCGCCGCGACGGTGCTTCGCCGGGATCGCGACAACGCACCGGCCCAGCCCCAGGTCCGTGGCACGGTCGCAAGTGTGAACGCCATCCACGCATAGGCGATTCGTCGCGAAGAACAGTGTCACTTCGCGATGCTGCTGCGGGCCGACGAGGCGCTGCGTCTCAGCGAGTACACGGGTCATCTGCGGTTCCCGCGGCTCCGGTGCGTCGTCAAGGTCGATCACCGCGGCGTCCATGTCGTACCCAGGGCGGTCCGCGCGACGGGGGTGCTGCGCCACGGCGAGCACGGAGGGCGCGGAGTTGAGGACGTCCTCCGCGGTGATCGTCGTCGCGATCGGGATGAGCGCGATGAGCGCGGCCCGCTCGTCCGTTCGCGCTTCGATCGTCATGCCGACAACCGCAGTCCCACTGTTAGCGCGAAGGATCGTGTGCGCGTCGGCGACCAGCGTGGCTATGGCTTCCGCGAGCGGTGTCCGCTCGATGAGGAGGCCGATGTCGAATGCGAATTCCGGCCCATCCTCCGCTTCGATCTGCAGGTACTCCTCGCAGGGGTACACCTCTACCCGCGTGACGGCCAGCGGTAATCCCGACGGCCGCTTGAGCACGAAATCCACCGTTCGCGCACGCGTCAGGCGCACGCGCGTCAGCAACCGCGAGATATCGGGAAACGGAGCCTCATCAACGAATCCTGTCGCCGGAATCTCCGTCGAGCGCGTCGCGCGTAACTTCAGGACGACGAGATCGCCGACGGGCGGCGTGAAGAATGGCCGAAGTGTCTCAGGTGCGAACGAGTGCGTATTGGCGGCCTCCGGGACGTCGGCCGCACCATCGTCGTGCGTCATCTCCTCCTGCGCCCTTTCCTAAACGCTGAAGCCCCGCGATGTGATGTGGGGAAGTGGGGAAGTATAGTACGGAGGCGATGCGGCCCCGCGTCACCGTGTCGCACCACGTTCAGCACCGTGGACGAGCCTCCACCCTCCTGCACGAAGAGTTAGAGGGACGTGGAGCGACAGTTTCCTCACGGTGGTAACGCGATGTTGTCGCCTTCCCCCGGAGTGGTTTCCCTCGAGCGGGTGCACGCCCAGTCGGCTCACGTCCAGCCGTGCTGCGCCGAATAAAGGACGAGAGGCCGTCGGCCATGGCGCGCTTGTGATTGTGGAATCCGGCACGCCGGGCGCGGCCGTTTCCGGTGCTCGTCGCGCGCCGCGGCGTAAGCGCGGTTGCGCGCCGCGGGTAGGAAAACTCCCGTCCGCGTCACTCCTTTCAGTAGCGTCCCAAGCAATCGAGTGAATGGTGGAGGTTCCCGATGGTTGATCGTGGTCTCGCGTACCGTCGTCCGCTCATCGCGCTTTCGCGCGCGCTCCTCGCGGTGCTCGCGCTGTCGCCGACGTCGGCCCTTGCGTGGGGCCAGGAGGGCCACCGGATCGTCGCGAACATTGCGGAGACGCGCCTCTCGGCCGCCGCCGTCGCGCGCATCCACACGATCCTCGGCGACGCGCCACTCGCCTCGGTCGCGAACCGGCCCGACCAGATCCTCGGCGAACGGCCGGAGACGGCCCCCTGGCACTTCACGAACGTCGAGATCACCGATGCCGCCTACGACGCGGCGCGCGACTGCGTGCACGACGACTGTGTCGTCGCGCGGCTCGAGCAGTTCCGCGCCGTGCTCGCCGACCCGGACGCCGCCCTCGCCGCGCAGCGCGAGGCGCTGATGTTCGTCGTGCACTTCGCGGGCGATCTCCACCAGCCGCTCCACTGCGCGGACAACCACGATCGCGGCGGCACGAGGACGTTCGTGACACTCGTCGCGACGCCGAACCAGCAGCTCCACAAGGTCTGGGACACGCTCGTGCTCCGGCAGGCCCTCGCGGACACGGGCCTCGCCGAGGTCGCGTACGGCCGCGCGATCACACGGAGGCTCCTCCGCCAGGGGCTCGCCGGGCAGGTGCAGGGCGGCACGGTCGCGGACTGGGCCAATGAAAGCCACGACCTGGGCCGCGACGACGCGTACGCGTTCGCGACGGACGGCGTCTACACGGCCGACGAGGTGGCGACCACGCGCGCGCTCGTCGAGCGGCGGCTCGTCACCGCCGGCATCCGGCTCGCGCGCATCCTCAACGCAGCGTTCGGGAACCACTGAGATGCGGCGCCTCTCGCTTGTCGCGCTCCTTCTCGTCACAGCACTCGCCGGAGGTGTGACCGCGCAGCCGTGCGGCGCTCGCGCGACCACGCCCGCGATTCCGCCGAGCGACGTCGCGCTCACCGTCTTCCTGGTGGGCGACGCTGGGCTCGCCGGCAAGAACTGCGTGCACCGCCCGCTCTGTCAGGACGCCGTCCTGACGCAGCTGCAGGCAGATGTCACCGCGCGCGCGACCGCGCTCGGGCGCGACAACGTCGTGGTGGTCTTCCTCGGCGACAACGTCTACCCCGAGGGATTCGACGCCGTGCCCGCGAACGTCGCGCGACTCGATGCGCAGGCGGACGTCGTCCGGCCGTCCGGCGTGCGCGCGTTCTTCGTCCCCGGCAACCACGACTGGAACCTGAACGACGTCGGCGGCCAGGCGAAGGTCCGCGCCGAGGCGGCGCACCTCGCTGCCCTGGCGGCGGCGCCGAACGGGCCGCGCGTCGCGCTGCGCCCCCGAGACGCCTGCCCCGGCCCGGAGGTCGAGCCGCTCGGTACCGCCGCGACGCTCGTGTTCGAGGATACCGCGTGGTTTCTGCAGCCGAGCCAAGACCGCCCGGCGTGCGGCGGGGAGAGCGCGGCGCTCGCACGCCTCCGCAGCACGCTCGCCGGCATCACGACCCCCGTCGTCGTCGTGAGCCACCACGCGTTCCAGAAGAGCGCGGGGAAGCACGGCACGAGCGGCGTCGACAAGCAGGACTTCGGCGGGAGCGAGAACAAGCGGATGCGGACGAATCTCCAGGCGGCCGTGCGCGACTCCGGCATCGTGCCGCTCCTCTGGGCCGCGGGACACGACCACTCGCTCGAAGTCCTCGCGGGCGGGTTGGCGAAGTTCCACGTGATCAGCGGCGCGGGCTTCGTGCGCGCACCAACGCGCGTGAAGTGCAACGCGCCGGGGTTGGTCTTCGGCGTCGAGGGGAACGGCTGGGTGGTCCTCGACTTCCCCAAGGACGGATCCGCGCCGCGGCTCGAAGTGCGCGAGGTCCCGCGGGCGACGCCGAGCTTCTCGCGGCGGCTGAACTGATCGAGCGGATGCGGGCGTCGTCCGTGGAAGATGAGACGGATGCGCCTCCGGGCGGGTAGTGGGAGAGGAGTGGCGCGCCACTCCTCTTAACACGAAAGGAGCTGTGACCGATGGCGCCGAAGAGCCCCTCGCCGCACGCGGAGTTCATGGACGTTGCCGCACCACTTCCGTACCTGCGCGGCGGCGTTCCCGCCGACTCCTTCCGCGCTCTGCGCGCGAAGGTGCTCGCGGAGACGGGCGGCGACTTCCTCGCACGGTGCGCGGACATGATGCGACCGAAGAACTTCACGAGCACGAAGCCGGGGGTGGCACAGCGGAGTCGCCACAAGTGCGGGGACGCCTTCGACTACGACATCGACAGCCCACGGGTGGTGGCGGTGCGCGATGACGTCGGCGGCCACACGTACTTCCGCTCGTACCTGAAGGTCGCCGTCCAGGATGGCTCGCGTGGCACGCTGCGGACGCTCACGGGCTACGACGGGACGAAGGTCAAAGCGTACGTCGTGGACTTCACGGAGCTCGCTGGATCGTTTGGGTGGCACCGCATCCCAGCGCAAACCGGATGGACGACGAAGGGCAAGAATTTCCCGAAGATGGAGTACTGGCACTACCAGAACACGGAAGGGCGGAGCTGGGACGCCGCGATGGCGATCCTCTACCCGAAGTGACGCGCGGTCGCCACGCGGTTCGACCGCTGGCGCTGACATTCCCGGCGGACAATACGTCTATCTGCAGGTAGGGATGCAGGGGAAAGCAGCGAGTCGACCGCGATGGTTGGGTGCGCGCATTTCTTTCGTGGGCGGCGAGGTAGGAAAAACGGCCACCGCGACCCTCTATATAGATACACGACCACCGCGATTCCTGAAGAAACGATCTGCAGGATCCTGACGGCGGCCGACCTCGTGAACGGAGGTGCTGCATGCCGAAATGGGTCCGCTCGATCATCATCATCCTCGTCAGCCTCCTCGCCATCACGCTCGCGCTCGTGGCGGTCGCGGAGCGCTTCCACACGGCGCACCTCGAAACGCACATCCAGCTGCCGCTCCTCGCGCTCTTCGGCGTCATTGCGCTGATCGCGATCTTGAGCTGCGTCGCGATCGGCTTCTCGGCCGTCGACCTCTCCGACCGCTCACAGGCGCTCGGCCTCCCGAACGGCTCGATTCGCGCCGTCATCGCGCTGAGCCTCATCGTCCTCTTCGGCATCGTCGCAGTGTTCCTCTACGCAACGCTCCTCGATGCAGACGTTGCCTCCGCGCAGGATTTCGCGAAGCAACTCCTCGTCCTGCTCGGGACGCTCATCACCAGCATCGCGAGCTTCTACTTCGGCACGCAGGCGGCCGCGAATGCGCAGCAGTCCGCGAGCGTCGCGCCGACGCTCACGCGCGTCGACCCCGCATCGCGCGCCGCCGGGACGACAGGCGAGATCGCGGCGAACGGCACGAATCTTCAGCTCGCGACGCGGCTCAAGCTCGTCGCCGGCGGACAGGAACTCGTCGCGTCCGACGTCACGTCGGATGCGAGCGTCGTGAAGGGAACGATCGAGATCCCGGCCGACGTGGCCGCGGACTCGAAGTGGGACGTCGTCGTGGACATGAGCGACGGGAAGACCGCGAAGATTGCGGCCGCGTTTACCGTGACGGCGGCTGCGACGAGCACCGGAAACGGGAACGGCAGTCCGGGCGGTTAGGGGCCCGTACCGTGACGACCAGTTCCGACACGTGCGTGCGAACAACCCCGCGGGTGTCCCCGATGGGCCCACGCACGGTAGCGTGATCGTGGAACCGTGGGTGGCGCCCGACCGTGCCGGCACTCAGGGAGGACAATGCGGATGTCCCGAAGGAGATCTCGATGGTGATCCGGCGCGTGCTCGCGCTCCTCGTTGTTGTCCTCCTCGCCGTCGGCGCGGTCGCGCAGACGGCCGAGATCAGCCGGAAGACCGTGCTCCGCGCGAGCCCGGCGAAGACCGCAGCGGCGCTCCGGTCCCTCGAGAAGCGCGAGGAAGTGGAGATCCTCGACCCGGCCGCCCAGGACGACTACCTTCACGTCGAGACCGAGGAGGGGCTCCAGGGGTGGGCGCTCGCGAAGTACGTCAAGGTGGCGCCCGTCGCGGACGCGGAGCACCCGGCGCAGCACGCCGCCGCCGCGGCGGCCGACACGCACGCCGAGACGGTGATCCGGCCGACGTGGGCCAAGCCCGCGCCGCAGGTCGGCACCTTCACGCTCGACGCGAAGACCTGCGGGGCGGACGGCAGTGGCGCCACCCGCGACAAGGAGACTAACCGCAGGAAGAACCGCACCGACGTTCCGACCGCGTACCACCCGGTCACGTGGAAGGCGATCCGCGAACTCAAGGCACCCGAGAAGGCGCCGAAGAGCCGCGAGAAGTTCTCCGCGGAGCAGCTGGCGATGATCGCGCCGTTCGAGGGTGCCGCGGTGCAGACGGTGGGGTACATCGTCGCCATCAAGCCGCAGGCGAGCAACAGCGAGTCGTGCAACTGCGGCTGGCACGGCGAGCGCGCGACCGACTGGCACATCGCGCTCGTGGAGCACGTCGGCGACGGTGAGAAGACGAGCATCGTGATGGAGCCGACGCCGCGCCTCAAGAAGCGCCACCTGAAGTGGACGAAGGCCATGCTGAGCCCGTGGCTCAACCGCGACCAGCCGGTGCGGATCAGCGGCTGGCTCCTCTTCGACCCGCAGCACACGAACCACCTGAACAAGTACCGCGCGACGCTCTGGGAGATTCACCCCATCACGAAGATCGAGGTGTGGGACGAGGACGCCGACAAGTGGGTGAACCTCGACGACCTGCCGGTAGACGGGTCGTGACCGCCGCCACGGTAGGGAAATTCGGCGCTGATGCACCTCCTACACAGGGGATACCCTTGTGCGAGAGGCACGCATGACGCAGACGCACCACGTCGTCCAGGTTCTCGGTGCCGCGTACGGACGCAAGACGCTCGCGTACTGGCATACAGAGGCGGCATCGCGCCTCATTGTCTTCGTCCACGGTTTTGGCGGCAGGCCCGACACGACGTGGCCAGATTTCCCCGCGCTCCTTCGGCAGAAGGCAGGCCTGGCGCCCTTCGACTACGTCTTCTTTGGCTACGATGGGTTGCGCAAGCAGGCCACGAACAGTGGAAAGCGGTTTCTCGGCTTCCTGCGCAGCTTTCTCAGTGACCCCTCGGCACTCGTCAACGCGACGATTCCGTCCTTGGAGAAGCGGCAACCGTTTACGTACGACCGCGTGGTGCTTGTCGCGCATTCGCTCGGAGCGGTCGTCACGCGACGGGCGTTGCTCGACGCGCACGCCCTGCAACGCATGCCCTGGCTCCCAACGGTGCGTCTGGTCTTCTTCGCGCCGGCGCACACCGGCGCCTACGCCGCGGGGCTCGTCACCGAAGCACTCACCGATCAACCGTGGCACCTCGCGAAGCTCGCGGGGTACTACGCGCGCTTCCAGAGCCCACTCCTCGCAGACCTCAAGGAAGGCTCGCAGGTGTTACGCGCGCTCGCCGCTGACACGGCGAAGATCACCGACCACGTGGCGCCTCCACCGGCCTACGTGTGTGCACGTGTCCTGCTCGCGGAGGATGAGATTGTCGTAAACAACACGCGCTTCGGTGTCGACCCGGTCGTGCCGCCGGAAGACGTGCTGCCCACGAACCACACGGGGATCTGCAAGCCGCGCCGCATCGACCACGCTGCCCTGCGCGCCGTGTGGAACGAGCTATGACGATCAAGGACGACAACCTCCGCGCGATCGACCACGCCTATCTGACCGCGCGCGAACGGAGGGCGCAGCGGTTCCTCGACACGGCGAGTCCCGCGGAGCGCGCGCGGACGCTCGAGAGTCACCTGCTGCGCAAGCCGAGTAGGAAGGCGCAAGATCTGCGCGACGATGTCGACGACCTGCTGCGGTACTACAGCGTGCTGGAGCTCGCGTCCATCACTGGGGCGATTCGGGAGCTTCCCGCTGCGACGCGCGAGACGGCGCTGCGGAACCTCAACGATGCGGACCTCCGCCGGTACTACGAGCGCTACTACCCGCAGCTGCTGCCGCAGCTGTTCCGTGCGCGCGTCAGCGGCGACCCGGCGCTGACCGCCGATGCGGATTGCACGGAAGACTTCCTCCGGTTCGTGGCGCTCGATGCGTCCCGCGACGACGACGAGATCGCGACGTTCCTCGGGTTCTTGGACGACTACCGGTACGTGATCGACGAGGAAACGCATGACCTGAGCAGCGTGGTACGCACGATTGCGCACCCCAAGCGCTTCCTCGCCGCGTTGAGCGTCGACAACGAGGACCGGACGCCCACCGATGAAGGCGTGGTGGGCTTCCTGCGATTCCTCTCGTTCTCGCGTGACCTCGATCACCTCCTTCGCGACGTCGACAGTCCCGTAGTTCGCTCGTGCTTCTGGCACTACTACGGGTACTGGTACCAGGAACTCGGCGGGCAAGTGCTCGGCGCCCTCCTGACCGGCATCAACATCTTGGGCGCGTACGTTCCATCGGCTGCCACGAACGCGGCGGAAGAGCGTGCGCTCGCGCGCACGCACGCGGACATGGCCGCCGCGGTCGCGTCCCTCCATCTGCTCACGTCCAGCGTGTTCCGCGTGCGCCTCGAAGAACAGGTCTACGGCGCGCTGCCCCTCCGCGCGAAAGGCCCGGACGCAGCATCTGTGCATACGCATGCAGAAGCGAGCGACGCTGACACGCGCGAGCTACGGGAGGAGGCCGACCACGTGACCGTGCCGTACGCCGCTCCGCGATCGACACCGTTCCCCAGCGTAGGAACGCCCGCTGCGGTACGCCCGCCACGAGCAGTCCCGGCAGCGCGTCGCCACGGAAGTGTCATCGGTGTCGCGACCGAGGCGCTCCAGATACTCGCACCGGCGGTGGCCTACGAGAAGTCGATCGATGTTGACCGCGTCTACAAGGCGTTGGAAGACGCGCTCTCGACCGCCGCGCGCAAGTACTACAAGACGCGCGAGCCGCTCGAGGCCGAGCTCGATCGCACAACCGGCACCGTCACGATCTGGGTCATCAAGGAGATCGTCGAGGACGAGAACGAGATCGAGGATCCGCAGGCACAGTGGACGCTCGCGCAGGCGCGCACGGTCGATCCGAAGGCCGAAGTCGGTGGCCGCCTTCGTTTGAGCTACATCACTAAGGAAGTCGTCCACGTCGTGCACGATCCGCACACGCAGATCCGCGCGGACGAAGCGCTGAAGATCGATCCCAATCTCGAGCAGGGCGACGAGGTGAAGATCCCGCTCACCACACCGCCTGACGAACTCGGACGCATCGCCGCGCAGAGCGCGAAGCAGGTGCTGTATCAGGAGGTGCGCGAAGCCGAGCGCGAGAAAGTCTACAAGGAGTTCGCGGACAAGGTCGGCGAGCTGTGGCTTGGCTACGTCAAGCGGTTTGAGCGCGGCGACATGATCGTGGACCTCAACGGGATCGAAGGCGTCCTCCCGCGCTCGCAGCAGTCGCACGCGGAGCGCTTCTCAGCCGGCGACCGCGTCATGGCGATCATCATCGACGTGCACACGCAGCGAAAGGGCCCACAGGTCGTGCTCTCACGTACCGATCCGCGGCTCCTCATCAAGCTGTTCGAGATGGAAGTGCCGGAGATCTCCGAGGGCACGGTCGTCATCAAAGGCGCAGTGCGCGAGCCGGGCGAGCGCGCGAAGATCGCGGTCAGGTCGCGCGAGGGCGATGTCGATGCCGTCGGCGCGTTGGTGGGGTTGCATGGCTCGCGCGTGCAGTCGGTCATCCGCGAGCTGCGCGGCGAGAAGATCGACATCGTTCCGTGGGACAACGACATCGTCGTCTACGCGCAGAACGCGCTCGCGCCCGCGAAGATTACCCGCGTCTCGGTCGCCAGCGACGACGCGGCGCATCGTCCGCACCTCGACGTCATCGTGAATAACGATGAGCTCGCGCTGGCCATTGGCAAACGCGGCCTGAACGTGCGTCTCGCGGCCGAGCTACTCGGCGCGAAGATCGACATCAAGTCGGAAGAGGAAGTCAAAGGTGAGGTTGCCGACGCGCTTGCGGCGATGCTGCAGGAAGCGATCGCCGAGTCGCGCGCGACGAGCGTGCACGACATCGAGGACATGCCGGCGGCGTGGGCTGACAAGCTCGAGGACGCCGGCTACGACGACCTCGATTCAATCGTCAACGCCTCGGCGGAGGATCTCACGGCGATCGAAGGGGTGGATGAAGACATGGCGACAGAGATCATCCAACGGGCACTACGGCATAAGCGAACGGAAGAAGAGGAGTTCGGGGAGGAGTCTGACGACGATGACGATGAAGAGGATGGCGATGAGATCGAGGAAGACGATCGCGCGCACGCCCACAGCGAAGTAGAAGTAGAAGACGAGATTTAGGAGAGCGGACTTGATCACACGATGGCGAACGAATGCGACGTCTTCCTCAAGCTACAACAAGGATGATCAAGCCATCGTGGAAGAGAACCCCAACCGGCTGCATGTCAGAGGACTCACTGTCTGGCTCGATACAGTCGTGCTGCCGCCGAGGCTGCTGTGGCAGCAGGGCAGGAGTGATTTTTCTATCGTCTCCCCTCGCACCCGCAGATGTCTTGCGAACATGCGCTCGTGAGTCAGCGGCGGTACATTTCGTGTCGGGGTTAGCGACGACGGCGCGTGCCGGCAGTGGGCTGGATGAGCCCATCGACGCCTTCCCCGCGAGATCGTCGCGCGAATCGGCAAGCGAGTGCCTTGCGTTGGCGGGACGCACAGGTGTAATGGTGTTGGCGATCTCCTAACTAGCGCCTTCGCTATGCACCTTCGTGGCGAAATCAACGGCCGCCCCTTCGCAATCGACACGCCCACCGTCGACGAAGTGGGCGCTACGCTCGCGTTTATCGCCGTCAGGAACTCCGCTGAGGTCGTGCCGCTGTCATTCAGAACAACCGTCATGGAGTCGCAGCCAGCCACTGCTCGCCCCAACCTCACGCTCGCCGACCTCGTCGCACGCTACCAACCCACCCGCCCGTGGATGTGCATCACGCTGACCGCGTACTCTTGGTGGCTTCGCGGACATCCGTACTGCACGGCTCGTGCGCTCCGCAACACGTGGACAGCCGTGTCCCCGATTCGGTGGCCCAATTTCGCGCGAGATGTACGGCGTGCAACGAGCGATGGCTACGGCTACCTGGCGTCACGCCGACGCTATGGCGTACCGACATTCGCGATCACGCCGGCAGGGATCGAGGCGGTGGAGTCGGGCACAGCGTTCGTCGCGCGTCGCATTAGGAGGACGCGAAAGAGTTGATTGCGGAGCTTGAGGCCAGAGCTTCAAGAGTTCTCTCGGGTGCACATGAATCAAGACGCCCCGCGCAGGTCGGTGACGCAGTCGAGCAACGACTTTTCGGATGGGCAAAAAATCTATCCCTTCCAGTCGTCTGGGATGAGGGCTTTCCCTTCGCGCCACCTCTCCACGAGGTGCACGTCAGAGACGCCTGACCACGCCGGCTCCCCCACGTGGTCGATAACGACAATCTGGAGGCGACGCTTCGTTCTCGTGACAGCTTCTGAAAGTGCCTCGAATACACGCCGAACGCGATGAATGTCGTCGGTGTCGAGCAGGGGGTCCGAGGCATTGGGGTCTGACGCCCATCGTTCAGGGAAGAACGCTTGCGTTGGCTGATCGATGAAAAGGAACTGCGGGACCGGGCTGTTGCGGACTCGGAGGAAATGTTCGTGGAGCGCCAACAAGGTCGCGAGGTGGTAGCCCATCCAATTTGCGCCGCTGCCAATCTCCCAAAGGTAGTCAACCTTACCTCCTGGATCGGTGACCGCGAGCGTCAGGTTGGTGATGTCAATTCGGACAGGCCGATCGGGCTCCTCAACCCCGAGAATCGCTGCATAGTGACGAATCGCGTCGCCGACGGCGTCGTTGGCTTCTCGTTCCTGCCGACTGATCTCGCGGTCATCGATCGCGTGACGCAATTCCGCTGCGCTCGCCTCGAGGGTCGCTATCACACGCGTCAGCTCGCTACCTGCGTCCGCCGCATCGTACTTCGTGAGTTCCTGTTCAATTCGTCCCACTAACCGATGGAGCTGTTCGAGAGTCTGGCGCCGGCTTCGAAGCTCTTCTGAGCCTTGTTCAAGGCGGCGCAGATCGCTTCGGACACCATCAAGCCGGCTCTCTAGGCCGACGAGGTCCTCCCGCAGAACAGCACGCTCCCGATCGAGTAGCCGCTGCACGTTGTCTACCGAACCAACTCGCTCCGTGAAGGAATGAAGAACAGCGGACAGCTTTCGGATCTCCGTTTTTGCCGTCGTGGTTGTGGATTGGCAGACCGGACATTTGTGCTGTCGCTGGACTTTGCCTGCAAACCACTCTACCGGTGCCAGTCTATCGGCTTGAACCGAAAGGGCATCGCCGTAGGACGATGTCGTATCTCGCAACCGTTCGAGGCGCGTGAGTTTGCGCTTTCGATCTTCGATATGTCCGGCGAGTTCGCTTTCTTCGCCGCGCAAACTCGCAAGGTCCCGAGCCATCCGACTGGTGGCCCCGGTCTCCACCACAGGATAGGGATTATCGGAAACCTGTGTTGGGACGAGGCGGAGATAAGCGGTGTATTGATCGCTAGTCCAATCATCACCTGGATCGGATGCCTCTCGGAGGAGGCCGAGCTCGCGGGCTTGCATGAAAAAGATCCTGAACTCCCGGAGCCAGTGCACACCGCGGTCGCGAAGATCATCCAACTCGCCACGCTTCTTGCGCAGCTCTGATTCGATCAAGCGCAATTCGCGCCGCTTCTCCAGCGTCTCAGCGTCGATCGCGCCCAACACCAATGGGAAAATGTTCTTCAGCTTCTGCTGATGCTCGGCAGTATCCGCCTTGAAGAACAACGTGTACGGATTCGCGACGATGTGCTGTGGCAGGAACTGAAACGCCGCCATGTCGCGAAAACTCGGTCGGCCGGCATAGCCTCCTTCGTCGCCACCACTGAATGCGAGCGCCGGGAGCCCGGCGAGTTCATTCAGATATCCCACGATGGATGCGACGCTAATTTTGGGGCGCTCGTCGAGTGTCTCGGGGATGGTGATGGTCTTTCCCTCTTCAAGGTACGCGTCACTCGCATCTAATTCCGGATTGCGACGCGCGATGAGAAGCTCTTTGGTCGGGGTTTTCAGGACAATCCCGAACCAACTCGTCGTATCTCGAATAATGCGGGTCGGTATTGCGCACTTACTGCTTCCGAGACAGTAGTCGACGATCGCGATGAGTGCTGATTTGCCGGACTGACTGCGACCAGTGATGACCTCGACGCCGACACCCGTGAATGGGACCACGCGCGGCGCCCGGTCCCGGCGTCTCGGCCACAGCACGATCTTTGCGATCTTTGCCTTCATCCGATCCTGATGCTCAAGAGCGACAGCACCCGCGCTATCTGCATGACAGCAAACCAATGCCCGAGGCGCCGAGCGGTTGCGACGATCTTCCGCACGTCGCTGTTCTCCGCGGCGGTAAAGGGTGGTGTCTTACGGCATGAGATCAGTTCTCCACTTGCCGCGTCATAATCAAGAATTTTGCTGGCGAACGCCAGATCTAACGCACGCATTGTCTGATCGGTCATGAGCACCATGCGATCTTGGAGTCCCGCCACGATGGCGCGATTCTCGACAAGTGCCAGCTCCAAACCGCCTTCGAAACGCCGCGCATGCAAGGCCGTGGAGGCGTCGTAATTCAGAGCGAGAGGCAACACTGGTAGGCAGAGCGGAAGCGCGGGACCGCGGTGGGCGTGGTGCGACTCGATGAACTGTGTCACAAACGCCCACAGTGCTAGCGCGCCTACTGCCGGGTTCTGGACGAGACGCGCTTCAGCTGTCAGCCTCATCGTCTCGATTCCCGCGCCGCCACGCCTGGAACTTATCCCTGTATTGGGGGTGCCATCCCAACGCCGGCGGGTCGTCCGCCAAGCGATGATATGCGCCCTGGGTCAGATAGTATTCGCTCGTCGCCTGACCCGCCAATATCTCGCGATGGAGCATGATTTCGTTGAGCAGCGCCTGGCCGGCGCGCTCACCATCGCTTTCCGAGAAACTCCCCGCCGAAGCGTGATGCCTTCTCACAAGTAACTTCCATCGCGTGATTAGGCGGTCATCGAACGCCTTAAAGTCATCGGGGCTGAGAGTTCCTTCTCGACTGAGCCGCGTCGTTTCCGTGCCGCTGCGGATGTGCGCATCGATGGCTTCGAGAATCTGCTCATCGTCGCTTGCAAGCCCCGTCCAGTGGAGTTGGGAGACGAAGAGTCGTCCCCTTCTGTCCTGCCGCTCCTTTTCTGTGACCGCTATCAATTGTTCTGCAGTTTCGCGAACGCGGGTCACGTCGTCGTACCGAAAGAGCAAACGGCGATACTGATTTTCAAAGGCTTCACGCGTGAACCAGATCGGCGTTCCTTCAAGAGCCATGCGCAGCGCGGCTCCGTCGATCCAGCCGAGTAATCCTTCGTAGATTTCGTCCTCGTGTCGGGATGGCATAGCGAGGTGCTGGAAAACAAGTTGCCGCAGTTCCGTCGGCGCTCCACCCTCCGTGCCATCGATAACAGCGACGCGTTCTATGAGCGCGAGCAGTTCGGCGTCTGACCACGCGAGCACGTTGGCCGCCATGGCGCGGACATCACCCGTCGCCTGCTCACCTGCGTCTCGCAGCTTGGCGAGTAGCGATCTGCGTGCTTCCGAAGTTGGTGGGGCATCTCGGATTTCGCGTACGATCCCGTTCGAAAGGACAGAGTTCGTGACGAGATGGAACGTCGCGCAATCAAGATCCACGAGGCCTTCCTCAACCGCAGACTTCCAGTTTTGCATCGAGCGCCAGAGGTTTCGGCTGGTGTCGCCCAACGGTGGACGTTGGGTTGAAGACAACTTCGTTTGTTCGAGGAGTGTTACACCGTGGGGATACAAAACCGCGATGTCATCGAGCGTCTCAAGACCGACCGACGAGCCGCGTGGTGACGAAGCGAGATGCAGCAGCGCGCGATGCGGTTGAAACAGAAAGCCGGCCATCGACATGGGAACGGTCGGTCGCGGCGAAGGAGCCTGGTTCGAGACGGCACGTCGCCGACGCCGAGCGCCGGTCCGGCCTCGGGACGTTCGTGGCGATGCGGGAGGCTTTCTCTTCTTTTCCAAAGCTACGGCCCGTTTCTAATGTAGCACTCTGCCCGCGCAACACCATCCGGACATTCGAGACTGCGGCTTTCCAGATTACTGACACGATCTGAAGAAGAATGAGGGGCCAAGACAACCTGCGACAGGCAGAGTGTCTTGTGAATTGGGCAAGCGAACCACCTTGACGCGGTCCGAGGTCTGAGTGTTTCCTTGAGGATGGCTTCAAAAGCAGTCCACCTGTCGCCCGCCAATTGTCATCCCACGGCGGCGAATAGCCAGCTCACGGCATCCTGAAGAGATCAACGTTGAGCGGCAATCCGCGTGCTGATTCAGAGCCAGTTGTCCTACCGTTAGACGATCCCCGACCGTGGACGCTCCTCACCGTACAGGCGACTTACGGCTCCCGCAAGCCGTGGGTCACAAAAGGCCGTCCCCGGAATCGGCCCGGCACGAAGGAACGGTAGGGCAACTGGCACGGCGCGACAGGTGGACCGACGATCGAAGTCGTAAATCCTCTCCCCCTCTCCGCATGTCTAGCTCTCCATCGATTGCGCTCTGCGCGGTTGGAGCACCCTCTCCGCGCGTAGGCGAGTGGCCGGCGTTTGAATCCGTCGACGCGCTCCGTAGAAGATTTCTCGATTTCGTTGACTACGCAGAGCTCGTGCTGGGCCACAGCCCCGCGACGGTCGAGTTTTATCGTGATGCGTACGTCAGCTTCAGCAGGTTTCTCTCCGAATCCGGTCGCGCGGCGAGCTCTTTGACGTTCGATCCCGCGCTCCTCGAAGCATGGATCGCGTGGCTGCGGAGCCGTCCGCGGAAGCTCGCCGCGCGTTCGCTCAAGACGTACTGGCGCGGCCTTCGGCGGTTCGGTCGCGATCTTGCGGGGCGCGACGGTATGGATGATCCGTTCCTGCACGTGCGCGGGCCGAACGCGAGAGACCAGATTCCGAAGGCGCTCCCGCCGCCGCAGTGCGAGCGCATCCTTGCGACGGTCGCGCATTATTCGTGGCCGAACGCGTACGTACGCGCAAGGAACGTCGCGATCGTTGGCGTTGCGCTGTACGCAGGTCTTCGGAAGCGCGAGATCATTCAGCTCAAACGGCTCAACGTCGATCTGGACGACGGTGTCATTCACATCATCGACGGTAAAGGTCCTGACGGAGGCAAGAACCGGACGGCGTACATTCCGGCCGAGTTGAAGACGCTACTGCGAACATACCTCTATGAGCGGAACCGCAGATATAAAGGTCCGGACTTCTTCGTCGCCGAGCGGACGGGCGCCGCGATGTCTCCCGTGACGCTCCAGCGAATGGTCGAGCGGGTCCGGGCGGCCGCGGGCATCCACTTCTCTCTTCATCGCCTGCGCCACTCGTTCGTGACGATGCTGCTTCGATCTGGTGTGCCGATCCATGTTGCGAGCGCCTTGGCCGGTCACAGCGACATCGCCACGACGAGCGGGTACGCACGCGCCTTTGACGAGGACCAGCGACGCTTCGCGCAACTCGTGCGGTTCCGTGGGGTCGGCGCGCGATCATCATTGCCCACCGTCACGGATCAGTCCTGATCAAGATCGAGACGAAGTTTCTCGGCCTCCTGCCGGTACTCGCCGTCGAAGACGTGCGAGTACCGCTGGAGCGTCGAAAGATCCTCGTGCCCGAGGAGTCCCATGCTGACGCGGTCAGCGACACCCGCTTGGCGCAGCAGCGTCGCATACGTGTGCCGGAGCACGTGTGGGGTCACGTGCAGATGGGTTTCGCGGCTCACGATCGCGAAGAGGTGTCGCAGCGCACTCCCGGTGAGCGGTGCGTTCACACGGACCGCGGTGAAATACTGTGGTACCGATCGAATGGGGCGAACGTCCTTGCGTGCGCGCTGATAAGCCGCGAGTGCATCGCGGAGCTGGCTCGGGAGATACACGGTTCGCTCCTTGCCGCCGTCCGTTCCCTTGCCGCGTACTTTCACAGTGCCCGCGACAAGATCGACCCGCTCGCACCGCAGGCGCACGATCTCGGACCTGCGCAAGCCTCCGAAGAGCATCGTCGAGATGATCGCGATGTTCCTCACGCGCGCGAACGTGGATTCCCAAGCGTAATTGCGAACGAACAGGAGCACCGTACGCGCGGCATCGCGCGACAAGGCTTTCGGAAGCAACCGTCCTGCGCGCGGCGACGGCAACCACCGAAGCGGGTTCACCATCCGATCCTGCTCTTCGATCCGACGGAAGAGCGAGGCAAGTGACTTCCAGTACGTGCGGATCGTCACGCGACTGCGCTGCTGCTGGAGAAGCCATCCGCGCCAGTGCGTGAGCACCTCCTTCTGGAGATCGAGGTTTCCCCCGAGGAATGTTGTCTCCTGCCTAGACGCGCGCAAATAGCGTGTGAAGGAGCCGAACGCGTCATCAAATGTACGGATCGTGGATGGCTGAAGCCCTTCGACCGCGATCGCGCGCTCGGTGAGCAGGCGGACGCGCGCGGCAAGATCATCGAGCGAGGCGAACTGGAAGGGACGAAGGACCGACGGCGCGCCTGCTACCCCGACACCCGGAACCACGCCTCCGCGGAGGAGCGCAAGAATCGATGTGAGCTGCGCGATCGCCCCATCGTCAGGTAGATCCGCGCGTCGCTGAGGCGTGCTGTTCATTGCACGGATGGGAACCGTCGTCCGCGCGAGGTGATCGTTGCATCGATACGAACCCGGCGCGCCTTGTAGCGCCGTCCCTTCAAAAGCCAGTAACAATCCCCGACCGCCAGATTTGCGAGTTCGCGCATGCGCGCCGCGAGTTCTTCCGCGCCGTCGAGGAGCGGATCGCCCGCGACATCGTCGTACGGTCGGACAGGATCGCGCCAGACATCGCCTCGTGGCTCGAAGAGGTCCGCCGCGAGCATGCGCGCCTCACCGTACGGCATGCGGAAGAAGAACTGACGGCCGGTATTGCCGAGGAGGTGGGGCCGGAAGGACGGCGGGAAGAGCGAGAGCCCCTGCGCGGCGAGCGTCACCGCGACGCGGTACTTGCGCGCGGCCACGAGGAAGTCTTCCAAGCCGCTCTCCGACGCCGCGAGCACGTGCGCTTCGTCCAGCAGCAGCGCGTACGGCCGACGATTGCGGAAGGCGGTACGCTCGCGGCGGAGCGCCGCCATCTGGAGCGCATTCACGAGGAGGCGGCCCATGACGTCGGCGGTCGGGCCGAGGTAGCCCTTCGCGAGGTTTACGAGCAGGATCTCGCCGCGATCCATAAGAGAGAGGAGATCGAGGGACGAGGTCGGTCCGCCGAGGAAGCGCTGCACGGCCGTCGAGCCGAGGAAGGGTTCGAGCTTATTGAGGACGGCCGAAACGTACATCTGCTCGCGCGGGCCGAAGCGGGTGAGGAAGTAGGCGCGCGTCTCGGGCGCGGCGGTCGCGAGGACGCGCGCGCGGATCGCGGGGAGGAGGAAGAAGGTCGGGAGGTCCGCGAGTGCGACCGGTGTCTCGCTCTCGATCGCGGCGCGGAGCGCGTAGCGCGTCAGCTCCTCGATCTTCACTCCCCACGCCCACGACGACGCGGTTTCCGCGGCGTAGAGCCGCTTGAGCACACCCACCACGAGGTCCACCTGTCGCCCGATATCGACGTCGGCCATCCGTGCGAGCGGGTTCCAGGACGGCAGCGTGTCCGGCCGTGTGAAGTCCACCACGCGCACGTTCGGTACCCCTGTGGACGCAAGCCACGAGCGCACCCGTGCGAAGAGATCGCCGTGGAGATCCACGAGCGCGAACGGCTGCCCGCGATCGACGTTCGCCCGCGCGAGGAGGTCGAGGAGTGTCGATTTCCCGGTGCCGGTCGCGCCGAGGACGAGCGTGTGCTGGCGGAGGTCCGCGCGCGTGAGCCACGTGCGGATCGCGTGGCCGTCCGGCGTGCGATACAGACCGAAGGGAAAGCCCGCGTGGACGCGGCGCAGCTGCTCGTGGAGGAAGCGGTCGCGGGCGAGGTAGAAGGCATCCCAGCCCGCGCGCGTGCGGGCGCTGCGCGTGTGGTACGCGAGGGCGAGCGTGTCAGCGATGGCGGGCATGGAGGGCGAGGGTGAGGAGGACGAGGACCGCCGCGAGCAGAGCCGCCGCGAGGCGCACGAGTTCGCGGAGCGCGGCTGGCAGAAAGGGGATCGCGAGGAGGCGAAGCAGCCGCCGCTCGCGCGGCGTGGGCGGCAGCGGCTCGTGGAGGCTCGCAAGGGCGAACGCGTTGCCACCGCTCTCGACGCGGAGGACGCCCCGCCGCGCCAAGCGGCGCGTTGCGCGACGCACGCGGTGGACGCCCACGATCCCGATGCTCGCAGCGACGCCCGACATCCGCAGGTTCGTGCGCGTGCGCCGCGCGGACTCGTGCGCGAGGAGCGCGAGGTAGAGGCCGAAGGCGTCGCGCCCGAGGAGCGGCAGCGCCTGCACGAACCAGATGGTCGGGAGCGCATGGATGCGCGCCGCCGATGGCGGCCACGCGCGCGTCGGCGGATGCAGCGGGGTCTGGGACGGGAACTCGAAGACGATGCCGTCACCCGTGCGCGTGCGCTCCCACGTGTAGGCGATGAGGTCAGCGCGCGCGAGCGCGTCCACCCCCGAACGGACTCGCCGCTCGCTCTGTCCCAGTGGCCACGCGAGCGCGTGCAGCGTCGCGTGCCCCGCACCCGCCCGCACCCGTACCGCGCGGAGGAGCAGCAGCAGGAGCGCGGCGTCGAGCCCCACGCGGCCGACGAGGAGCGGGAAGGCCGACAGGTCCACCGGGACAACCGACTGTCCCTCCGGCGGCGGTCCGCTCGGACCGAGGAAGCGCAGCGCAATCAGGTCGCGCATGGGGCAGGGGTGGTGATGGTGTGGAGGTGCGGCCGAAGCGCGGTCGCGAGGGGCGCGGGCAGGACATCCGCCGATGCAGCCGTCGTGAGGATCACCGGCAGGCCGAAGGCGGCGCGCTCGGCGAGGACGGCCGCGACAGGTGGGGTCAGGTACTCGACCCGCTCGACGATGAGCGCGGGCACGCGCCGCGCGGCTGCCGCGTCCGAGGGCCGCAGCGTCGTGGACGGCGCGAGGACTAGCACACCGACCGCACGCTCGGTGAAGGCGTCTCGCAGCAGCGCGACGGCGCGCGCGAGGAGGGTGGGATCGCCCGCTAGCAGGAGGCTTGCGCCCTGCACGTGCGCGAGCGGGAAGCTCGCGATGTAGCTGCGCACCGCGCGGGCGAGCGCATCGGGAAGCCCGCACGCCGCGAGCGACGGCGGATCGAGGCGCGTGGCCCGCTCCTCCGGGAGCTCGATTGCGAGGTGGAAGAAGAGCAGGTCGCGGACGAGCGGCTTGCCGCCGAAGACCTGCGCGATCCGCGCGAGGACCGGGAGCGTGAGCGGTTTTCTCCCCGCGCGGATGTGCGCGAGCAGCGTGCGGCTCACGTGGAGCTCGGCCGCCAGTTGGCCGGTGGTCCAGCGCTGCTCCGCCGCGAGGCGGTCGACTTCGCGAATGAGGTGAGAGACGCGGCGCATAGGGAGGTGTGCGCGGCGTACTGTGGCGGAACCCATCGGGCCGGGACGAGGGCGCGGCGCGGGAACGCGCCGCGGTGTCACGCGCAGGGAGGGACCGACGCAGCCGAAAAAAGAGGGTGGGTATGGGTGCGTCTCTACGCTACCACGCTGCCACGGCCGCTCAAGCGGGCGGGAAACGATGGAGCAGGGAGTCGCGTCCCCATGCGCGATCGTGCCGCCGTAAATCCCGTCGACAGACCACTACCCCCTGTGACACGGCGTCACACTTCGCCGACCGACGGTTTTCCGTGTCGCGTGCAAACGCGCACTGTCGCGGCCCGGCCCGCATCCCACGGCCATGCGCCTACGTTCACGACTGACGTCCGCCTTCCTTCCCGCATCCCCATGCCCGTGAGCGCGCACGTACCCGCCGCGCGTACGGACGGCGGTCGACGCGGCGGGCGGCCGCCCCTCGCCGCGCTTCCGGCCCGCGACCGTGCCGTGGTCCTCGCCGTCGCGCGTCTCCGCGTGCTCGCCTACGACCAGCTGCGCACCCTCCTGTTTCCTGACCGCCATCCCTCCATCGTCACCCGGCGCGTCCACGCGCTCGTGCGCGCGGGCTTCGTGCGGCGGATCCGGCCGCGCGTCGATCGCGGCGGAGCGCCCTCCTACGTGGTACCAACAGCGGCGGGTCTCGCCGAGGCGCTCGCGATGCTGCGCGCGGAAACGCGGGAGACGCCCGCCGGCGCGATCGTGGAGCGGATGGTGCCGCGCTTCCCGCGGGTGCCGCGCACGCTCGCGACCACGGCGCCGCTCGCGCACCTCCGCGAAGTGAACGCGCTCCTCATCGCGTTCGCGGGACGCCTTAGCGTGGACGTGCGGTGGATGTCGAGTTGGGAGCGCCCCTTCGGCCGGAGCGCGGGCGCGGCGCTCCTGCCGCAACCGGACTACGTGCTCGTCCTCGATCGCGCGGGCAGCACCATCCTCGTCCTCGGGGAGCATGACCGGGGCAGCGAATCGCTCGCGCACTTCCGTGCGACGAAGGCCGACCGCTACGCGCCCTTCGCCGTGCTGCCGGAGCTCGCGGCGGAGGCCTTCGGGATTGCGACGGTCGAACTCTGGCTCACGGTCACGGACCCGCTCGCGCGCCAGCCGCGGCGGCGGCTACGACGGCTCACCGATCTCGTGCTCGCCGCGGGCGCGGGCCCGATCACGAAAGTCGCGCTCGCGGGCGCGGCGGCCGCCGATCCCGTGACCGCCTGGGTGGCGGCCACCGACCTGTAGCTGGTCTGCCGTGGCACATCCGGGTTAGCGCTCCGCCGAGGGTCAAGGCGCGGCCGGCGCGTGACACCGCGTCACAACGTGCGCGTGCGGCATCGCGGCGCGGACCGGGATCCGCTCTACTCACGGCAGGTTTCTGGGCCCGCGCTCCTTCCCATCCCGCCGCATCACGCTTCCTTTCCCCACGACGACGCTCCCGTGCGGCCGGCCGGTCTTTCGGCCTCGGTCGCACGCGGTCGCGCGACGGCTCCGTCCAGGTGCCCACACCACATTCCGGCGCCCGCAGTCGCATCGCGTTTTGATCGTTCGCCCTCCGAACCGCCGCAGCTCCCGGCCGGTCGCCCGGGGGTGTCGTCCCCCGGAAAGGAACGCAACATATGCACACCATTGCTCCTCCATCCCGCTTCAAGAGCGGCAAGGATCTCGCGCCGCCGCTCGCGTCTCGCCGAAGGACAGTGTCGTGGATGTCGTCCTGAAGCTTCGCGAACTGCGTCGCCAAGCGGGGCTCTCGCAGAAGCAGGTCGCGGCACGCTCCGGCGTCGGCGAGAAGACGCTGTCATCCTTCGAGACCGGCGAACGCATCGGCGCGCTGAAGCTCACGCAGCTCGAGCGCGTGGTCGCGGTCTACGGCCTCGACCTCGCCGCGTTCTTCAACCCCGCGCTCGACGCAGAACTCTCGGACGCGCCGCCGCCGCTCCTCGAGCAGCTGCGGGTCATTCTCGAGTCACTCGCACCACCCGCGCAGCGGACGCTCGTCGCGACGATCGCGACGTTCGCCGCCACGCTACCGCGCGCGAGCAGCCATCCGGCGCCTCCGCGCCTCGCGCCGCCGCGCCACCCCTACGAAAGGAGGTCCCATGCCCCGGCTGCAGCAGCTGCCCCTGTCGCAGCTCGTTGAGTCCCCGACGAATCCGCGCACGCACTACGACGCCAAAGCGCTGAAGGAGCTCGCCGCGAACCTGCGCGACGTCGGCGTCATTCAACCCATCGTCGTCCGCAAGGTCATCCCCGAGACCGATCCCGTCACCTACGAAATCGTGGCCGGCCATCGCCGCGTCCGTGCAGCGCGCCTCGCGGAACTGTTCGCGGTCCCCGCGATCGTCCGCGAGCTCACTGACGATGCCGTGCGGCTCGTGCAACTGGTGGAGAACGGCCAGCGCGAGAACCTCGGTCCCTTAGACGAGGCGCGCGCGTACGCGGAGTTTCTCGCGGTCGAGGGCCGCACGATCCGCGACGCCGCACGCCTGCTCGGCCGCGATCCGACCACGATCGCGCGGCGCCTGACACTCCTCGGGCTTCCCGATCGCGTGCAGGCAGCGCTCGCGAAAGGCATCCTTCCGGTCGGCCACGCCGAACTCCTCGGCCGCATCCCCGATGCCGGCCTCCAGGAGCAGGCGTTCGAACGCTTCTTGACGGTGCACGCCGTCACCGGCACGACCACACGCGCGCACGGCGTGATCCCATACGCGGTCGCGAAGAAGCTCGTCGAGACCGAGTTCATGGCGATCATCGCGGAGGCGCCCTTCGATCCCGCCGACGCGACTCTCTCGCCGCTCGGCGCCTGCGCGGGCTGCCAATACCGCAGCGGCAACGCGCGCGAGCTCTTCCCCGACATCCGCGGCAAGGACGTCTGCACGAACCTCGCAGACTTCCACGCGAAGATCGCGGCCCATCTCCTGCGGCTCCGCGACGAAGGCCACACCGTTCTCATCACTCCCGACGAGCTCCGCACCGCCTTCCCGTACGGCACGCGACACGTGGGCGATGCGTTCGTTGATCTCACCTGGCGCTGCCACGACGACCCGAAGCAGCGGACGTACGACGACCTCCTCGCCGCGGCGCAGAAGGACCGTACGGTGCTCGCGTACGTCGATGGCCGCATGTGGCGGCTCTACCCGAAGGCGCTCCTCACGTCCGCGCTCCGCGCGAGCGGGCACGCTTTCGTGGACGCGAAACGCGCCCCCGATCCCGCGCGCACGGCGGAGCGCCTCCGGCAGCGCACCGACCGCACCATCCGCGAACGGACGGGCGCGGCCTTCGCCGAAGGCATCGCGGCCGCGAAGATGCCGGCGGCGGACTTCCTCGACCTCTTCGCGCGGATCGCGATCGAAGAGCGCGCCTGGCAACTCGACGACGTGCTCGTCCGCCACGGCTACGACGGCACGCGCGGCGCGTTGCAGAAGGACCGCGCGCGGATCGCGCTCGCGCTCGTGCAGAAGATGTCGGACGCCCAGAAGCGCGCGTTCGTCCTCGACTGCTTCATCACGCCCTGGACCGGGCCGCACGGCAACGCCGCCAAGAAGGCGCTCGTGCGCGAGGTCTACACGCTCGCGGGCGTCGATGTGCGGCGGATCGAGCGGACGGTGCGCGCCGAGCTCGCGCCTACCACCGACACCCGCGCGCGTGCCGCGTCGCCGTGACCCGGCGGCCGGTTCGCGCTCCACGGTCCCTCAAAAACGCCACACGCACCGGAGGCCACCCGTGTCTGTCCTAACCCCTGACGCAGAACGCTCCCCCGCGACGCGGCTCACGCAGCACGGCGCAGCGAGCCTCTCCGACGCCGAGCTCGTCGCGCTCGTGCTCGACGCGGCAGGGGATCTCGCCCCGGCACGCGCGCTCCTCGCGGATGCGAGCTTGGTCGCCCTCGTCCGCCGCGCCGTTGCGCAGCCCGCGACCGCAGCGCTCCGGCGGATCGCTGCGGCGGTGGAGCTCGTGCAACGCGCGACGGCCGCGCTCCAGCGCCCGCGGCAGTACGTCGACGTGCAGCAGCTCGCATCGGCGCTCGTCCGCCGGCACGCGTTCGACGTCCAGGAGTGCCTCGGCGTCGTCCTCCTCGACGCGCGGGATCGCTTCCTCACGGCGCATCGCCTCTTCCTCGGCACGCACCGCTCGGCGCTCGTCTCAGCGCGCGAGATCGTGCGCGACGCGCTCGCGCACGCCGCAGCCGGTGTGATCATCTACCACAACCACCCGTCAGGCGATCCGACGCCGTCCGCGGACGACGACCGCTTCACCTGTCGGCTCGAGACGGTGACGGAGGCGATGGACCTCACGGTCGTCGACCACCTCATCCTCGGCGCGCAGGGCGCGTACTCGTACCGCGACGCCGGCGTGCTCAAGCCGCGCTGAATCCACCCCGCGCTCGCCGACGCCATCCCAACCGAAAGGAGGCCCGCAGGTCCCATGTTCCCCCACCTGATCTTCGTCTGCACGTGCACGCATCTGAAGCGCGTCCACTGCATCACCAAGCAGCAGCCGGCTGGCCCGTGCACCGAGTGCGCGTGTCGCGCGTTCACCCCGGAGCTCCAGTGCGCGACGCCGAAGTGCGGCCATGGGCGGAAGGCGCACCGGCGCGGCCGCTGCCACGAGTGCGGCTGCGTCACCTTCGAACCCAAGCCGGCGGGGGCGTGACCGATCGGACGGCGTCACCGCGTACACCACGCCACACACGAACCCAGTAGAAGAAAGGAAGGTCGTTTATGACCGTCGCTCTCCCAGGCCTCCTTGCCCACCGCGGCGCGCAGCTCGTCGGCCGGCAGGAACTCCTCGCGCTGCCGACGCCGGAGGCCACCACCACGCACAAGCCCATCCCGCACACGACCGTCGTCCAGGCGCTCGTGGAGACGCTCGGCTTCCGGCGCCTCAACGTCGTGCAGGACCAGTACGCCGTCACGCCGGACGGCATGCGCATGTTCGGCGTCCTCGCGCTCGACGTCGAGGGCACCGGCATCCGGCTCGCGATCGGCGTCCGCAACTCCCACGACAAGTCCTGTGCGCTCGGCCTCACCGTCGGCTACAAGGTCTTCGTCTGCGACAACCTCGCCTTCCACGGCGACTTCTCGCCCGTCATGCGCAAGCACACCTCCCGCGTCGCGATTGAAGACGTGATGGCGCTCGCTGTCGACCGCATGCAGCGGCACTTCGAGCCGATGCAGCGGCAGGTGGACGCATGGCGAGGTTATGAGCTCGCAGATGATCGCGCACGTCTCATCATCTATCGCGCGTTCATCGAAGACGGGCTCGATGCCGCGAAGCACCTCGCGCGCGTCGTCCACCAGCAGTACTTCGAGCCGGAGCACGAGGAGTTCAAGGCCCGCACGCTCTGGTCACTCTCGAACGCGTTCACGTCCGCGTTCAAGAAACTCGATCCGATCCCGGCATTCACCGCCACGGCGAAGCTCGGACCGTTCATCGAGCAGTTCCACTAGCCACTCATGCCGGCTCACGATGGAACGTGATTTCCACGGGCCGCCGCTGGGCGGCGGCCGAGGCGCTGTGAGTCCATCTATCTGTTGGCGGAGCGGGTCAACCCGCTCCGCTTTCTTGCGTCCGGTGGAATCGGGACGGTAGGGGAAATGGGCTCAGGCGGTCACTCCTACAATATGGCTGACTTCGAACCCGATGCCGAATCTGTCGCGCGCGCAGAGTCTCTCAGCGTGGCTCATGCCGACCTCCGCACCGTCGCGGGATCCCGAGGTTTGCATTTCGCCTGAGCTCCCGGTCTCAGGAAGTAGCTTGACGGCTCTGGCTTGTGGCTGAAGTAACGAAGGGGAGCCGTTGATCAACGAACAGGATGCGTAGTGAGATCCGGCATCGTCCGGAACGTCGCCGCCATTGCGCGCTCCGCATCCTGCCACGCCTGCTGAGGAACGATCCAGCGACAGAGAATCGGCTGCCGATAGAGGCGGTCCTGTGTGGCTCCGCGTACCGGTCCCTGCCAGATCTCAAAACGCGCAACTGCATGACCATCTCGTCCTTCCCACGTGAATGGATCGTTCGCTCGCGGCTTCCATCGGAAGTACCGCCAGACATCTGCCGCTGGCGTAAGTGGCACGCCCCCGTGGAAGAACAATCCTTGGCCGCCAGTGCGGAACGTCAGCCACCCAGCCTCGGCGCGTTGCTCGGGTTCGAACGCCTCGGCGTTGTAGTACGCGAACGTGCGACCGTTGAACGTCGTCGGCTGGCGCAGACCCGTGAGGTCAACGATCTCCCGCGCCCAGCGCGTTTCGAGATGGAAGACCACATCCGTGTCGCGGGTGAAGGTGTGGAGGACGGCGCCGAGGACCTGCTCACCCGCGCCGATCCCGGTCCGTACCTGCTCCGTGAGCGCCTCAATCGTATTGCCCCGACCAGCTGCGAGGAGCCTCGCTAGCTCGTCATCAACAGGCCACGACGCGGAGGCGCTGAGTCCTGCTGCCGGTCGCGTGAGCACCCAGGGGTCGTCCATATTAAGGAGCGCCTGCGCAAGCGTTGGAGCGTCCACTACGCCGAAGCATCCGGCGACGGCCTCCTCCACGGCCCATTGCGCCACCGACTCAAGCCCGCCGCTCGGCCGGAGGAGCATCTCGCCTTCGAGCGCGTCGACGGGCTTCCGCCGGTCGGGCGGGGACGACGGCAGTTGCCCGACCAGGCCCGCTACCACGCGTTCGAGTCCAGTCGGGTCGACGTCGAGTGCGACTGCGAGTTGCTGCACGGTCTGCCGAACGGCCGACGTGCCGCGGGTGAGCGGGATGGCGCCATACATCTCACGACCTGCTTCGATCAAGCCAGCGGCGAGCGGTGGATGGGTATGGTTCGCCGGCCTTGCGGCGAGATCGATCAGCGGGACATCGTTGCGAACGCGGGAGCTTGCGTAGAGGGCGATTGCTGCTTGGAGCTGCTGCCGTCCGCTGCCACCGTTCGCCGTGTGTTCAAGGAGCGGGTGAAGCACCGTCGCAGCGTCACCAGGGATATCCACGACGAGGCGTTCAGCGAGCAGTAGGAGGAGTTCGCGCCGCTCCTCGGGCATTCGCTCCCATTCCGCCGCGAACGCACCGAGCTGAGATGGGTCCGCTTTGCACAGCGCGTACATACCGCGCAGCGCCGCTTGAACACGGTGGGCTCCCCTTGCGCCGCCGATGAGCTGCGCGAGGCCACGCACGCCGAAAGCTTCCCACGTGCGCGGGGTAGCATCGTCGACTGCGGCGGGTGTGACGAGCGGCCAGCTGCGGCCTTGACCATCTGGGCCGAGTATCCACGTCTCCTGTGCGCCGAGCTCGCGCGCGAGTCCTGCGCGACGATCCTCGGGCGTTCCGGCGAGAGCACGGATTCCACAGAGTGACGCGAGATTCGCAGCAGCCGTTTCCACCCAGAACTCGCGTGTGTCATCCACCGAGAGCGCGCCGAGCATGGCCATGCACAGCGCCCACCGCTCCGTATCAGTCATCAGGGGGATGAGCGCCGTGAACGCGCGCTCGATGCCGTCGAAATGCCACGGGTATGTGTCCCTGCGCTCTCGCGTGATCGCCACCAGTCGGCTGAGGAGGCTACGGAAGTTCGCCGGACGAGTATCGGCGAGCCGTGTGGCGGCATCTGCGACCGCTCGCCACAGGTCGCTGGAGGAGCCCGGGTGATCGTTCAAAATCTCAGCCGCCACCGCCTCAAGCCGGGCGACGGCATCATCGAGCGACAGCGCGCGCAAGTCGCCCAAGAGCGCCTCGGCCCCGCGCAGGTAGGGTGGCGGCGGTTCGTTCGGCTCGCGCGTTTCAAACCAGCGGCTGGGGTAGCGATAGAGCTGGTCATTCCCCGTGATCTCAAACGCGCGTGGCGCGATCGCCGCGAAGGTCGCAGCCAAGGTGGCCTCACCGCGCGCGCTCGCGACGGTGAGGAGGGCCTGCCGCAGGTGCTGGAGCGAGAGGCGGTGGCGCTCGTACTCCCACACCAAACAGCCCACGCCGATGCACCACAGCGTACGCAACTCGGCATCCGACGCGGGCGTCCCTTCCAGTGCGCCGATGATTCCGTCGACGGCCGATGTCCGCGCGAGCGCGAGCGGCGGATCGAAGTCGGCGGCGAGGCCCATCAGGCACCGCCACAGCGCCGCTGGTCCGCTGCGGGCCGCGGCGGTGGTGACTGCGCCTTCGACGTAGACGGCCTCGCGGTTGTCGCCACCCTCCGACGCGACCCGCGAGATCGACATGAGCCGTGCACCTTCTACCTCCCACACGGACGGATCATCACGCGCTGCCGTCTCGAACCATTCGAGGGGCACGGCGAGCGCGTACTCTTTCCGGCCGATGTAGCCGACTTGCAAACGGCGAAGGCGCTCCTCCGCTGCGGTCGCCAAGTCACCGAGGCCTGCCTGCCTCGCGAGCGGCGCAAACCGGCGCACGGCTTCAGCACGGTCGCCGAGATCCATCCTCCACGCTTCGCCGTCCGGGCCTACCCACCGTAGGAGCCACTGCTGGAGGAGGTCGTGGAGACCGCGGTCCGCGGCGGCCTGCCAGAGCACCTCGAGGAAGGCATCGTACGGGCGCTCTGCTCCGCGCGCGAGGACCGTCGGCACGGCGGCATCGGTGTAACGCGCGTCGCGCTGCGTGCCGACGATGGCGAGCACCCGCGCGAGGAGGCGTGTACCTCCGCGCATGGCAAACGGGGTCACTTCGTGCCCCCGGTCCGTATCCTCTGCAAAGAATCCCCGCACGATGGCGGCGACTTCCTCCGGGCGCACGGAGGCGCCAAGGTCCAGCGGATTCGCCGCTGCCGCCCGCTCTAGGCGCGCCACCGTTGCCGTCGCGTGGAGGTGGCGGCGCATCGTGGCTTGCCCGGTCTCGTAGGTTCGGCGCGCGAAGTAGGCGTCCGCGCCTTCGGCGCTGATCGCACTCGCCGGTCGTGTCGACTGCATCCAGCCGAGCGTGAACGCGATCGCTTCGTAGAGCTGAATGTCGTTCTCGTCAAAGCTGTACTCGATCTCGCCGGCGGCGGCGAACCCACGCTCAGCGATAGGCTGCGCCCACGCTCCGATCACGTCGGCGTCACCAGTGCGAAGGGCCCACGGTGCGGCGGCAATCTGAAAGCGCGACGAGAACTTGCTGCGCGTGTCGGTCGCGCGGCGTAGCGAAATCGCCACGTCGTCCCACCGCTCCGCTCGCGCCAGCTCACGCACGGCCACTTCGAGATCGCGGAAGAAGCGGATGCGCGGCAGACGGAGGGTCTGCTCCCACGGACGCGCGGCAGTGACGCCGGCAGTGAGCCACCCGCCGTAGAAGTGGGCCATCGTCGTCCCAGCGTCGCCATCGAGCGACGCTCGCAGAGAACTCCGGGGTACGCCGACGCGCTGCGCAAGCACGCCCCACCCTCGTACCAGATTGTGCAGCGTCTCATCGAGATCGCGCTGCTCCACCGTGTTGAGATCGCCCGGATGCTGACGAAGCTCGTCAACGATCTCCACGGGCGAGAGGTCCGCGAACCATCTCCGCAGCAAGTCGCACGCACGCGGAATCTCGTCTGCATTGGCGAGGCGCGTCGCATCACCGAGGACGCCTTGGATCGCAGCAACTGTCCACGCCGCACGCGGCGTGGGCCTCGCCTCCGAGGGGAGGCACGCTGGAATCGGCGCGGGCGGGCCCGGATCATCGAGCCACTGGAGCGCGGAGCGAAGTTGCTGGAGCGTCCGCAGGCCGAGCGCGAGGTGATGCAAGGTCTCCCACCCGGTCTCCGGCCGAACGGCCGTAACCGCCTGCTGCGCATGGCCGACGAGTTCCATCATCGGGCGTTCGACCGTCCACGCCTCCACAACGTACGCGGCGGTGAACACCCCCGGCAACTCCGCGTGGCGGTTCGCGAAGCTTAGCGCGCGCATGAGGTCCGCGTATTTCGCCGGCGATGCGGGCGCCCGGAGATAGAAGTCGGCGATGCTCGAAGCCGCCGTCGCGTGCGCACCCGGTGTCGCCTGCAGCCGCCCGGTGAGGAACACTCGCACGTCGTTGTGGCGCACGGCGAAGCTGCCATCTTGCTCCTCGATGATAGGCGCGAGCGCCCGTAGCACCTGCGCCCAGTCAGCCACGCCGAACGCGGTGTCGGGATAGAACCCGCGCAGGAGCGAGCCGGTGAGCCGGGCGGAGGAGAGCGCAAGCGCGGCGGCGAGGAGCGACCCTGCCGCGGGCACGCTCGCCTGGAGTGGTGCGAGAGCGCCGTTCCAGATGCGGTCGTAGTATTCCTCGATGCCAGCGTGGAGCTGGCGCGTCTCAAGGCGCGTGCGAAGCGCAAGTGCGTCGGGCAGGACCTGCGCCTCGGCCACGGCGTACACGGCCGCGAGCGTGTTGCCGCGCGACAGCTCGCTGATCATCGCCGCAGCGCGCGGAACCTGATCCGTCGGGAACGTGCCGAGATCGCGCTTCAGCAGCAGCTCGATGTCGGCCGTCGCGATCGGCGGCACTTCGACGACACGCACCCCCGTGCGGTTCCGAAGCCAGGGCGGATAGCGGTCATACTGCGGTTGCCCCGCGATGAGGAAGCGCACTCCGTCGGGGATGTCGGAAGGGGGTACGAGCCAGTCGAGGAGGGACGGCTGTCCCCGAAGTTGCTCGGGTGCCAGCGTCCGTGCTCGGGCCGCGTGGTCGAGCCCGTCGACCGCGATTACGGTTGGCTGTCCCCGCTCTGCTGCGAGCTTCGCGGCGAGGCGCAGCACGTGGTCACGCAGCCTCGAGGGGTCGTCGGCCAGCAAGTCATTGCGCGCAGGCACGCCCGCTTCGCTGAGGCGACCGACGAAGTGGCGCGTACGGAGTTGCATGAGGAGGTCGCCCCACAACGCGGCTGCCGTCGCGGTCTGCGAGTAGTCCTGCGGGAGCGTTACGGTCGTTGGGCTGATTGGCCGGAACGCATAGAAGCGGAGGTCGACCACGGGGTCCGTGCGATTCGCGAGCGTGCTCACAATGCTCGTCTTCCCGCACCCCGCTGGCCCGGTCAGAAACGTCACACGTTCTGGTGCCGTCCGCAGGTCATTCGCAAGATCGTTCGCGAACTTGACGCGGCTCGGGAAGAACGGTGCCGGTGGGGGGAAGTCGTGATCGCCAACAGCCTCTTCATGCGGCACGCCGATCGCCGCGAGAACGTCTTCGGCATGGACCTCAGTGGCGCTCCCACGGCCGGAGGTCGTCCACGTTGCGAGCCTCCGCACGAGGCGGTCATAGATCTGGTCCGCGACCGAGCGAGGAATATTGCCGAAGATGACCGTTACGCGTGCGATCACCTCCGCCTCCAGTCCCGCGAGGTCGGGTTGCCCGCCGTCGATGCGTAGCGTCTGGAGAAACTGGAGTTTCGCGCCTTCATCCAGTTCGCTGAGCTCCGCGAGCCAAGCTACCCACGCGGTCTCGTACTCTGTCGGCAGACGGACGTCTCCAAGCGTGCGTGCTTCCGCGACGGCCGCTGTCAGCGCGCGCCAGAACGCTGCCAATGCTGGCTGCGCATCCGCGCGTGTCTGATCGTCCGCCAGCTGCCGGTTCGAGAACAGCCGGGTTGAACACTGCACGCCACCTGCGGAGAGCGTCGTCCACCCACGCGTCAGCTTGCGCAGCAGGGAAACGCCATCACGGGCTCGCACCACGTCGTTGAACGTGAAGGGCGCCTCCACGCGGGTGTGCTTGACTTGAACGCCCGCCCGGCGGCCATCGTTGTAGATGGCAACAACGTCATCCAGCCCTTCGACCGAGGGTTGCTGGAACGTGACGCCAGCGAGACTGCTCTCCGGGTCGAGGAGATCCACGACGTACCGCAAGCCGACGATGGCCTCATACCAGTACGGATCGTGCAGGCCGGGTTGTGAACTCCGGGACATACCCTCACGATAGAAGGGTCCCGTCAGGACGGGAAGTGGGCGCCGCGTAGGATACGCGCTCGCAAGCTATGGCGCGATCGTTTAAGCGTCAGCTCTACAGGAAGTAGAACTCCCGCGTGCACGGCAGAGGCGGAGTATCGACCTTTGTAGTAAGTCGGCGTTAAATGGTCAGCGATGGCCCGTGACATCATCTTCGTAAGCCACGCGAATCCGGAGGACAACGATTTCGCTCGTTGGCTCGCGCTCCGCCTGGCAGCAGAAGGCTACGGTGTTTGGTGCGACGTCACACAGCTCTTGGGCGGCGAGGCATTCTGGTCGGACATTGAGGCTGCGATTCGGACGCGCACTGTCAAGTTTCTCTACGTCCTGTCGCGGACATCGAACCACAAACCCGGCCCGCTGAAGGAACTGCAGGTCGCCTCGAACGTCGGCCGCGACGAGGCGCTACAGGATTGCATCATCCCACTCTTCATTGACGACCTGCCGCCGAGGCAGAGCAACATCCTTCTCGCGGATATCAACGCGATCTCCTTCCGCGCGTCGTGGGCGAGAGGATTCGCCCAGCTCCTTGAGAAGCTGGAGAAGGATGGCGTACCCCGTCACCCCTCGTTCGGCGCCGGCGCCGTGGCCTCCTGGTGGCGGACGCACTACGCGACGGAACTTGGAACGCGCATAGAGCCGGAGCAGTACATCTCGAACTGGTTCCAGATCACGGAGCTTCCCGCGACCGTCTACGTTCACCAGCTGCGGCCACGGATGCGCGCTGCAACCGTACCACTCGCGGCTGCCGCCGGGAGCGCAGCGGGATCGCTGTTCCCACAGCTCCACGTCGCTGCGGCGGTTGAAGAGCCAGAGCCGTTCGCCTTCCCGGAACTGTGGACTCTGCCGTTCCCGTGCGCGCGCGCGGCCGATCGCCTCGTCTCCTTCGCTCCGGCTGAAGACCTCTTCACCGGGGCGGAGCCGTTCGTCGTGGATTCGGTGGAGATGCAGCGTGCCGACTTCGTTGCGGCCGGTTTTCCGCCGGGCGACATCCTCCCAGTCCAAGGACGCAACAACGTTCTTGAGCTCCTCGGCGTCGCTTGGGAGCGCATGGCACGCGGCCGCGGCCTACGCCGGTACAAGATGGCGACGAAGCGCGGCGCGATGTTCTTCCCGGCAGCCATCACGAAGAAGAGCGGCAACATTGACTATGTCAACCTTGCGAAGAAGCTCACGTATCGCCGTGTCGTCGGCGTGAAAAAACAGCCGAAGCGGTACTGGCACTTCGCCGTGGACGCGAGGCCGCTGCTTGAGCCGGAGCCGCACTACGTAATCAAGCCACATGTCGCGTTCTCGGACGACGGCGCGACCATCTGGGACAACACCGCGGCGCTCCACCGCGCGCGGCGCAGCCAGTGCAAGACGTGGTGGAACGAGCAATGGCGCGACCGCATCCTCGCAACAGTCCAGTTCCTCGCGCGCGGCCAGAACGCCATCGCCGTTCCCGTCGCGCGCTCGGCGGCCGTCACCGTCGCTTCGACGCCGGTGCGGTTCGAGAGTCCCGTGGCGTTTTCGGATCCCAACACTGACCCCTTCCTCGACGGCGAGTCGAGCGATGACAGTGACGACGCATGATGCAGCTTCTCCACATCTCCGAACCCCGGCTCCTCTTCGACCACGGACAGACCATGGAAGACCCACGTGACGGCATCACGCTCTTCGGGCCGCTCGATCAGGAGAAGGTCATTGGCATCCGCGCCGGGGTGATCGGGACAGCAGCGGGAATCGAGCGATTCACGCGCTGGGTCCGCACCATTCAGGCGCCCGTCGTTCCAGGCGCGAACCCGAACGCGCGGCCGCTCTTTCCCGGTTTCGAGGCAGCCTTCCGCGTGCCGTGGAACCCACAGCCCGTCCTCACGCGGACGATCGATGAGGCTGAACTCAACAACCGGCTGCACGTGGCCGACAAGTACCAGCGCGTGTACCAGACCGTGGACCTGTTCGCAGAGGCGATCATTGCAGCGGCGAAGACCGAGGAGATGGCGCCCGACGTGTGGGTGGTCGTCGTCCCGGATGATGTGTACCGGTACTGCCGTCCGCAATCGAACGTCGAAGTGGCGCTCCAGGTGAAACCCGCGACGAAGCTGAGCCGGCGAGAGGCACGGAACCTCCAGCGGAGTCCATCGCTCTTCGGTGATGTGAACAAGGCCGCCGAGTCGTACAGCTACGACGCGCATTTCCACAACCAGCTCAAAGCGCGCCTGCTCGTGCACCGCATCACGACGCAGATCGTGCGCGAGAGCACGATCGCTTACCGCGACTTCCTGAACGTCTACAACGAGCCGAAGCGGAACCTCGACGCGGTGGTGTCGGACATCGCGTGGACGCTGTCCAGCTCCATCTTCTACAAAGCGGGCGGGCGACCATGGAAGCTCGATGGCGTGCGGGAGGGGGTGTGCTACGTGGGGATCGTCTTCAAGAAGGACGATCGCAACGAGGACGCGCGCTTCTCGTGCTGCGCAGCGCAGATGTTCCTCGACTCCGGCGATGGCGTTGTCTTCCGCGGCGCGGTCGGCCCGTGGTACTCGCCCGAGACGCGCGACTACCATCTTGATCGCGATGCGGCGAGAGAACTCGTCGCGCTGGCCGTAGCGTCGTACCGCGAGATCACCAGCCGCGCGCCGCGTGAGCTGTTCCTGCACGGCCGCATCCGGTTCAGCGACGACGAGTGGGCGGGCTTCTCCGACGCTGTAGACATAGCATCAACCAATCTCGTGGGCGTCCGCATCCGGCAGGCGAGCGACATCAAGCTGTTCCGCAACGGCAAGATGCCCCCGCTCCGTGGGGTGGCGTACGTTGAGAACGACGCTCGCGCGTACCTCTGGACGAAGGGGTATATCCCGCGGCTCCTGACGTACCCTGGCCGCGAAGTGCCGAATCCGGTGATGGTTGAGGTCTGCCGCGGCACGGCGCCGATTGAGACTGTCGTGCAGGACGTGCTCGCGCTCACGAAGCTGAACTACAACAGCTGCGTTTTCGGCGACGGCGATCCTGTGACGCTGATCTTCGCCGACGCGATCGGCGAGATTCTCACCGCTGGTCCGCTCGCGGCTGGTGCGCCGCCGCTGCCGTTCAAGTTCTACATTTGAGAAGCTTGCGACTACCGCTCGACTGCTGGCGCTATTCGCGATGTTCGCTGCGAACCATCTTGCCGTGCTGCTCCTGGCATTGCGTTTGATCACGCCTCGGAGGGAGATGCGCGGACGCACCTCCCTCTCCTATGCAGCTACCGTGCGTCGAGTGCGGTCCGCACCCGCTCGAACGCGCGCAGCTGCAACCGCGCGTACCGCTGTGTTGTCGCGATGTCCTTGTGCGCCATGACGCGCGAGATAGTGAGGATCTCCACCCCCTCGCTCGCGAGGCGACTGCCGAACGTGTGGCGAAGGTCGTGGATGCGGAACGGCCGCGTGATGCCCGCGAGCACCTTGGCCATCGCGAATGCGCGCCGGATGCGCGTGAGCGACAGCGGCTGCGATGCCTCATCGACGAAGACGAGTTGCGCGAACGGCGCACGCCGGCGACAGACCTCGAGCGCCGTGCGACACCGCCTGCTCATCGGCACTGCCGTGGGCGTCTTCGTCTTCTTCGTGACGACGAAGATGAAGCCCCGCTCGAAGTCGATCTGCCGCCACGCGAGCGCGCGGAGATCGGAGAGCCGCAGGCCGGTCTCCAGCGCGACGTCGAAGAAGAGCCGCGTGTACTGGAAGCGCCGGAAGATCCCGCCCGTTGCAGCGCTCTCTGGATTGCGGCCGCCACCGAAGCTGCGCGCCGCGCGAAAGCGGGTGCTCTCCGCGGACTTCCCCGTCGACCGCCGCGCGCCCACCATCGCACGGAACGCTCGCTCGTCATCGAAGGCTGCGATGAAGCACCGCCGCTCGTCGTCGGAGAGCTCGTTCTCGGGCTTGTTCGCTTTGTAGCGGATGACGCGCTTGCGCAGCGGGAACTCGTCGAGGAAGTCGCGGTCAACCGCCTTCCGGAGCAGGATGATGAGGACGGCGATGTAGCCGTTGACGGTCGCTGCGGCAAGTCCGCCCTTCTTCAACTTCACCGCGAGCGCGTTCACGTCGCGCGGCCGGATCTCGCTCATCGGCGTAGCACCGAAGGGTTCCAGCAGCACGTTCCCCACGACACGCGCGTAGTCGGACTTCGTCTTCGGCGCGAGCTCGTCGCAGACCTCCTCGAAGTGCTGCTCGAAGAACGTGCGGAACGTCATCGCTCGTCTGTCGGGCGGCGGTGCGTTTTGGCCGTTCACCTCATCGTAGAACGCTGACCACAGCCGCTTCGCCTCCTGCGCGTTCGCCGCGTGGATCGTTCGACGACGACGGATGCGGCCCTTCCCGCCATCGACGTAGATGTCGAAGTGCGCCGTCTTCGTGCGTGAGTCGTACGAGAAGCCCGGCAGCGAGTTGGCGACGCAGCGGTCGCTGCGTGGTGCCGCCGAAGTCACGCCGTCGCCCGCGCCGGTGCGATCCGCTGAACGCCGCGTGTCGCGCGGAGCGCGAGCGCCGCCTGCACCGCCACGAGCTCGTAGAGGATCACGCGCTCCGAGATCCGCACCGTTGGCTGCGGGAACCACCCGAGCCGCGTCCACTTCGCGATCGTCGCCGGCCGTACGTGCAGCTGCGCCGCGAGCGCCATCCGGGAAATGAGTCCTTCGTGCATACCGAACCTCCGCGCTCATCGTCGCGGGCGCGGGTGGCGGGGAATCGGAATGCGTCGGCGTTGACGCACCGGTATCGAGTGGCGGCGAACTAGACACCGCACTAGACACACGACCACCTCTCGGGCGTTCCGCGCCGATGGGTGGGGTACTCAAGTTGTTGTGGGTGGGGTAGTTGTTTTGGTCGGGCAGGGGGGATTTGAACCCCCGACCACCTGAACCCCATTCAGGTACGCTACCAGGCTGCGCTACTGCCCGACTCAGTCCCGATGCTAACACGAGCCGCCCGGCTAAGGCAGCGCGGTGGCCCAGAGGATCAGGTACTTCGTGATCTCGATGTTGCGGGCCGATGGAGCGACCTCGATCTCCTCGATCGCGCGTGCGCTCGCCATCAGCTCGTCGCGCCGCGTCTCCAACTCTTTGTCCCAGGCGCGCTGGATCTGGGCGATGTTCTCGAGGTAGTCGACTTCGCGCACGTTCGAGGCGCCGTCGCTGACCGCGGCCGGGCGGCCGCTGGTGATGTTGTAGAGCGCCTGGCCCCACGCGACGCCGACGTTCTTCGATGAGTCTTCGCCGGTTGCTTCTTCGTTCTCGCGGTCTTCGCGCTCGGCGCGCTGTTTGAGCTGATCGATGCGGCGGCGGAAGGTGCTCTCCAACCGCTCCGACTCCTCGTTCACGCGGCGGCGCGCTTCTTCGATGCAACGCTCGAGGAACGCCTCGCGCGGCTCGTTGGCATTCGAGTACATCCCGAACGCCTGATTGCTGTAGACCCGCAGGCGCTCCGTCTCTTCGACGAACTGCTTGAAGGCATCTTCCGATTGCGCCGCGCTCTGCACGAGCGCCTCGGGTGTGATGGCGATGTTCAGCTTGTGCGACGGATCGGGCACGGCGCGGATGTCGAGCGTCTCCGGATCGATCGTCGCCGCGCGATCCCAATGCACTTTCCCGTCGTTCGGCTCGATCGGCGCGACGTACGAGCGGACGGCGGTGAGGTGCACGCCACTGCGCGACTCGCTGTGCGTGACGACACCTTCCGCGAGCAGGAACGGACGGTAGTCGCCGTTGCCGCCGTAGACGTAGAGCTGCTCGACCGATTCGCCGGCGAAGTGGACGGGAAGCCGTCCACGCGCGGCGGAGATCGGCGCCAGCGCGTCGTCGCCGCGATCAATGACCAGACCGTGCGCGACCGGAGTGGCATCGAGCACGCGGCCCGGCACGGTCGAGAGTGCGCGGACGACCGCTTCGCGCTTGTCGGGCGGAAGGAGGAAGACGACGCATCCGCCGCCGCCCGCGCCGCAGACTTTGCCGCCCCACGCGCCGGCCTTCGTCGCCGCGTCGATCGCGGCATCGACTTCCGGCGTCGAGATCCCTTCGATCAACTCCTTGCGGTACTCCCACTCCTTCACCAGAGCGCGTCCCGCGGCTTCGAAGTTCGCCGTCTCCAGCGCGTGCTCCATCTCCGCCGACGTCTCCGCGATCTTCGCGAAGCCTTGCTGCGTTTTCTTCTTCCCTTCGATCTGCCGCTTGTACATCTCCCAGTTGTTCGTGCCGGAGAAATGAGCGATGCCGGTGTAGTGCAGGAGGAAGCGATCGGCGAGCTCGTGGAGTTGCACGCCGATGTTGTGATGCGTGGGCGCGCCGGGCTCGAGATGCAGCGCGGCGAGTCCGCCGTAGACCGGCGGGTAGTAGTCCTGGATGCCGGCCGGAACGCCGAGGAGTCGCGTCTCGAGATCGCGGACGAGATTGATCAGCTGGTCGCCTTCGATCGGATTACCGGCGAGCTCGGAGAGAGCGCGGACGAGCGTGATCGCCAGTGCCGAGGAGCCGCCGAGGCCTGAACCACGCGGTGCGTCGGTGCGCGTCGTGATGTGCACGCCGGTGAGGTGGAAATGCTCGACGGCGCGATGGATCAGCGCCGCTTTCGGATCCGCTCCCAGCTCCAGGATCGACTCATAGCGCTGCCGGTATTGCTGATCGGTGAGATGAATGGAGATCGCGCTGTCGCCGGTCTCCATGACTTCCGATTCCGCGTAGAACGAGACGGCCACGTTGACCGTTCGCGAGCCGGGGTGAAACAGGTAAAGAGGCCAGAGGTCGAGAGTGCCTCCGGCGAGATCGGCGCGCACCGGCGCCCGGACGATCACCTTTTTCATTTAGGGAACCCGCACGTTGCTAGAAGAGTGCCCGCCGCTTCGGCACGAACGTCTGCGCAATCTGATTCGGCGGAGCAGCGAGCCGCGGCATGAGGCGGGCGACGTTTCCTCGGAAATCTTTGAGTACGTCGCCATGCAGCGGATCGGGAGTTATGGAGCGAAGTTTCAATGGATCGAGCCACGTACCGCCGTCCGACACACGGTAGTCGAGATGCGGACCGGTGGCCAGTCCGGTCATGCCGACATAGCCGATGACCTGTCCCTGCATCACTTTCGATCCGCGCTTGATGCCTTTCGCGAAGCGCGACAGGTGGAGGTACGAGGTCTCGATGCGCGACGTGTGGCGGATGCGGACAAAGTTTCCCTCGCCGCGGTTGTACATCGCGTCGACGACCACGCCGTCGGCGGTGGTCATGACCGGTGTGCCGACCGGAGCGCCGTAGTCGACGCCGTGATGCGGGCGAAAATAGTGGAGGAGCGGATGGAAGCGGTGATTGGAGAACGTCGACGTGATGCGGGTGAAGGCGAGCGGCGCGCGGAGGAACTGCTTGCGGAGCGGCGTGCCGTTCGCAGCGTAGTAACCGGCGCGGTCGCCTGACTCGCTGCGGAACGCTTCGTACCTGTCGCCGTCGTGCATGAAACGCGCGGCGGTGATCGGGCCGTATCCGAGGAGATCGCTGCCGGCGTAGCGCTTCTTCACGACCACGCTGAACGAATCGCCCTTCTTCAGCGCGAAGAAATCGATGTCCCACTGGAAGACGTCGACGAGCTGCTGCGCGAGCTGCGGCGACTCGCCGGCGTTGCGGAGCGCTTCGTAAAGCGAGCTGTCGATCTGCGCGGAGATCGTCGTTTCGATCTCGTGGATCTGCGCCTCGCGCTTCGTCACGTCGAAGTGATCGCCGTTGCGGAGGGCATCGACTTCGCCCCAGCCGTAGATCTTCAACTCGATGCTGTCCGGCTTTCCGTTCAGGTCGTAGTGAAAGCGGACGAGGTGACCGGGGCGGAGGCGGCGGACGTCGATGCTCTTCGCGAACTCGTTCGTCAACACGGCGCTGTCCTGACGGGCGAGGCCGCCGCTGAGCAGCACTGCGTCGAGCGTGTCGTCTTCTTCGATCGGGATGATCACCGAGTGATCGGGGAGCTGCGCCGGCGAGCGCGAGGCGATCAGCTCCGCGTAACGAAGCGCCGGCTCCGGCGACGTAGCCGCGGAGCTGGCGGGAAGCGCCGTCGGGTCATGCAGGCTGACCGTGGCCAGCAGCAGCGGGATGGCCAGCGGAACGGCAATCGCGAAGAACGCAGGCTGCCGCCGGAATACCCCACCCAGACGTTCGCCGATGGCGAGCAGTTTACTCATCAGAATTCGTACAAAACCGGGACGAAGACTTCGAAGCCGATGGTATCAAAACTTCGCTACGGCTCCATCGAGAGCGTCTGCACCTGCGTCTGCGCGAGCTTTTCGTCGCTCGACTCTTCCTTGTGATAGGTCACGGGAATCGTGAACATAGTCGGGGAGACTTCGGTCTGGCGGATCGACGTGATCGTCATCTCCCGCGTCTGGGTGCGGGTGCGACTGTAGCCACCTTCGCGCGCCAGGGCGGTGCTCGCGGCGTTGCGAGCGTCAGTGGTGAGGGTCTGCATCGTTTCGCGCAGCGGGAAGCCTTTGATCTTCGTCGTCTCGATGTCGATGATCTCGTCGAGCTTCGCGTTCCCCGTGCGGATGCCGTTGTTGGCGAGGAAGTTCTCCGTCACGTCGCCGAACATTACGGTCGTCCACTTGTCGACGATCGTGTGGACGTTCTGCTTGAGGACGATCGTTCCCATCATCAGCGTGATGTCGTAGGTCAGTGTGAGGCGGTAGTGATCGGTCGGCACCCCGGCGATGACCGGATGATCTTCGAGCTTGCTGGTCGACGATGCGAGGTTGTCGATGGTGATGTTGCTCGCGCCAACCGCCGCCGCGACGTTCGCGGAATTGACCTCGGCGTACATCTTCTTGATCGGATCGACGAACGACAGCGTGCGCGAGCCATTGGTCGAGATCACGTAGACGCCGGGGGAGTATGCGTTGCCCGAGATGATGTCGACCCGGGAGCGGTCGCCGTCGATCACGGCCCGGCCCGTGTACTGCATGGGAGGTTGACCGCCGGCGTCCGCGCGCAAGACCTGCTGGAACTCGTACTGAACGGCCGCGCCTGCCGTGTGGCAGATGAAGAGCAACCCGACCACCAACCCACTCTTCCTGATCATAAATAACTCCTGGACGTTCTCTCAGTATACCGGAGAAATTTTCGTCAGGCGGCGGGACGTTGGGGGGCCCATGTCTACAACGAAACTCCTCGTCGCGGCCTTCTGCGCCGCGGCCATCGCGGCCCCCCTTTCGGCTGCGCGTAAAGCCGATCCCAATTCGCTCGAAGAGGTCGTGAAGAAGGTCCAGCAGGTGCAGAAGAGCACGACGACCCTGCAGGCCGACTTTCGCCAGGAAAAAGAGCTCGCCCTGCTCTCCAAGCCGGAGGTTTCGACCGGCACGTTCACGTTCTCCCGTCCCAGCAACGTCCTCTGGGTCTACGACGCCCCGAAACGCGTTCAGATGCTGATCGCGAACGGAATGCTGACCACCTACTACCCCGATCTGCGCAAGGCCGAGCAGATCGACGTGAAGCGCTTCCAGGACCGCATCTTCAAGTACATGGGAGCGACCGGCGCGATCGATGAGCTGAGCCAGTACTTCGACTTCACGTTCATCGACAACGCCGCGAGCGCGACCTGGACGCTCGACCTCAATCCGAAGAACCGGATGATCGCCAAGCGGGTGAAGCACATCAAGCTGGCCATCGACAAGAAGAGCTACCTGACGACGAAGATCGAGTACACCGAGGGTGACGGTGACGTGACCCGGTACGAGTTCACGAACATCAAGACCAACCAGCCTGTGGCACAGAGCCGCTTCACGCTCTCCCTTCCGCCCACCGTTCGCGTCGAGCAGATGAAATTGCAATAAAGTGCTGAGTTCTGAGTCCTCAGTGCTGAGTTTTCGCGTTTCCCACACCGACGGCGACGGCGCCGCTCGCCGCGGTGAGATCACGACGCCGCACGGCACGATTCAGACGCCGGTTTTCATGCCGGTCGGAACACTCGCCAGTGTGAAGAGCCTGACGACGGATCAGCTCAAGCGACTCAGCACTCAGCACTCAGCACTCAGCACTGAGCACTCGTCCGGTCCCGAGATCATCCTCAACAACACCTATCACCTGATGCTGCGCCCCGGCATCGACCTGCTGGAGCAGCTCGGCGGCGTGCACCGGTTCATGAACTGGGACCGCGCCGTTCTCTCCGATTCAGGCGGCTTCCAGGTCTTCTCCCTCGCCTCTATCCGCAAGGTGCGCGAGGAAGGGGTCGAGTTCCGGAGCCACATCGACGGCAGTGCGTACTTCCTGTCGCCCGAGCGCTCGATCGAGATCCAGTCGCGGATGGGCGTCGACATCGCCATGGCGTTCGACGAATGTCCGCCCGCCGGCCTCGGGCATGCCGACGTCGAGAAGTCGATGGAGATGACCCACCGGTGGGCCGAGCGATCCTTGCGGGCGCGGGGGGAGGGCGGGCCGGCGCTCTTCGGCATCGCCCAGGGAGGCGTGCATCACGACCTCCGGAAGCGCAGCGTCGAGACGATCGCGGCGATGCCGTTCGACGGCTTCGCGATCGGCGGCGTGGCGGTCGGCGAGTCGAAGGAAGAGATGCTCGACATCATGCGATTCACCGCGCCGCTGCTGCCGGGCGACAAGCCGCGCTATCTGATGGGTGTCGGGACGCCGGACGATCTGCTCGACGGCGTCGAGGCGGGCATCGATATGTTCGACTGCGTGATGCCGACGCGGAACGCGCGGAACGGCTCGCTCTTCACCAGCTTCGGCAAGGTCGCGATCAAGAACGCAAAGTTCGCGGCCGACCAGCGGCCACTCGATCCGAACTGCTCATGCGTCACCTGCCGGACCGTGTCGCGGGCCTATCTGCGGCACCTTTACGTCAACGACGAGATCGCGGCGATGGTCTACAACACGATCCATAACGTCTCGTTCTACCTTGACTTGATGCAGGGTATCCGGCAAGCTATCGCGTCCAATTCTTTCGGGTCTTTCCGTGACGCCACGCGCGCGCGGATGGCGAGCGGGGAAGGCGACGCAGCGTAAGACCGTCATCGCGCCGCCGAAAATCAAAAAAACAAAATGTCAGTCATGCATACGATTGCTCTGCTTCAAGCCGGCAACAGCTCACTCACTCTCCTCATCAACGCCCTGCCGATCCTCGCGATCGTGGCAGTCTTCTACTTTCTGGTGATCGCTCCCGCGAACAAGCAGCGGCGCCAGCAACAGGAGATGCTGGGCTCGCTGAAAAAGGGCGATCGCGTCCTCACCAGCGGCGGGATTTACGGAACGATTCAGGGTGTTGAGGCCGACGTCGTTTACCTGAAGATTGCCGAGAATGTAAAGATCAAAGTCGCGCGTTCCGCCGTTTCCGGTGTGACCAACACCGGCGACGCCGAGTAGCCGCGCGGCCAGTTTTTCCGGAGGAACTCTTGAACAGAAACGTGATTTGGAAGGTCGTGTTGATCCTCGCGGTGCTGGTGGTCTTCATCGTGGCCATCATCCCCACGGCGAACAACCCCGAGCCGATCAAACTCGGCCTCGACCTGAAGGGCGGCACGCATCTCGTGATGCGCGTCAACGTCGGCGACGCCGTCCGTCTGGAGACCGATCAGGCGGCCGAGACGCTGAAGACGCAGTCGCAGAAGATCAACCTTCCGGCGCTCGTAACGCGCCGCGTCAACGACTTTTCGTTCATGGCCACCGCACCGGCCGGTGTCACCACCGCCGATTACGAGAAGGTCGCGAAAGACTTCCTCGGCGCGTGGGACATGAGCCGTACGCCCGAAGGGGCGATGCTGTTCAAGATGAAGACGGCATCGATCACGGCCATCGAGCGCGACACGATCGAGCACGCCGTCGAGACCATCCGCAACCGCGTCGACGCCCTCGGCGTTACCGAGCCGATCATCGCTCCGGAGAGCGGCAACCGCATCGTCATCCAGCTCCCCGGCATCGACGATCCGGCCCGCGTGAAGGACATCATCAAGACCACGGCCGTCCTGCAGTTCCGCCTCGTCGAAGGATCCCCCGGTCCTGACCAGGCCGGCGTCCTGGCCAGCGTTCCGGAAAACATGAAGAGCGAAGTCGAAGTTCTTCCCGGCACTCGCGAAGACGAGCTCGGACGTCCGGTCGGCGTCGAGTACTACGCGATCCGCAAGAACGTGCCGGTCACCGGCACCGATCTGAAGAACGCCCGCGTGCAGAAGGGGCAGCTCGGCCAGCCGAACGTCGGCATGTCGTTCACGCCCGACGGCGCGCGGAAGTTCGGCGCGCTCACCGGCGCGAACGTCGGCCGCCGCCTGGCGATCGTGCTCGATAACAAGGTCATGTCGGCCCCGAACATCAAGTCGAAGATCGAAGATCAGGGCGTGATCGAAGGCAACTTCACGCAGCAGCAGGCGTCCGATCTCTCGCTCGTCCTGCGCAGCGGCTCGCTGCCGGCGTCGCTGACGACCCTCGAAGAGCGGACCGTCGGTCCGTCGCTCGGTCGCGACTCCATCCGCCAGGGCATCATGGCTTCGGCCATCGGCTTCTTCGCGCTGATCGCGGCGGTTCTTCTGTACTACCACGGAGCCGGCATCAACGCCGTTCTCGCGCTCCTGCTCAACCTCGTGATCCTCCTCGGGATGATGGCCTACTTCAAGGCCACGCTGACGCTGCCCGGCATCGCCGGCATCATCCTCACACTAGGTATGGCCATCGACTCGAACGTCCTCGTGTTCGAGCGAATCCGCGAGGAGCTGCGCGAAAACAAGACCGTTCGCGCCGCGATCGAACAAGGCTTCGCCCGCGCCTTCGGCACCATCATCGACACGCACATGACGACGATCATCTCGGCGCTCTTCCTCTTCCAGTTCGGAACGGGCCCGATCAAGGGATTCGCCGTCACGCTGCTCATCGGTCTGTTCGCGTCGGTCTTCACCGCGTTCTTCGTATCGCGCGTGATCTTCGACGTCGTCTATAAGCCGGAAGCGCGGCCGAGCACGATCAGCATCTAGGAGACAACATGCAGATCTTCGTCAATACCAAATACGATTTCGTCAAATGGCGGTTCTCCGCCGTGGTGTTCTCCCTCGTGTGGGTGCTCATCGGCGCCGCGTTCTTCCTCAAGAACGGCATCAACTGGGGCATCGACTTCGCCGGCGGCGCGAACATCGTCCTGAAGTTCAAGGACAAGGTTCCGATGGACAAGCTGCGTGCCGACCTGGCCGACGCGTCGATCCAGCAGTACGGCAAGCCGGAGGAGAATTCGGTTCTCATCCGCCTGCCGCAGCTCGGACGCGAAGGCGACTACGCCGGCGCGACGGTCGCGAAGCTGAACAAGGACCTCAATCCGGAATCAGCCGATCCGAACAAGATCGACCTCAACTATCACGGCCGCGACCGGCTCTTCGATCTGCTCTTCACCGCCGATCCCGACGCCAAGGGAACGAACGAAGCGTCGAAGAAGTACTACACCGACCTCGCGACGTCCATCATCAGCAAGCGCTCCGAGCTCGGACTCTTCACGAACATCAGCCAGGTCAGCTCCGTTGCGGGCGTGACTTCGGCCGACTCGCGCGTCCTCAATCAGCGTGTCTTCCTCGGCTCTTTCAACGTTCTCAACCAGGAGACGGTCGGTCCGCAGGTCGGCCGCGAGCTGCAGATGAAGGCCGTATGGGCCGTCATCCTCTCGACGCTGGCCATGGGTCTCTACCTCTGGCTCCGCTTCGATCTGATGTTCGGCGTGGCGGCCATCGTCTGCATCGTGCACGACGTGCTCGTCTCGCTCGCCTTCCTCGGCATCCTCCGCGGCGAGTTCTCGCTGAACATCGTCGCCGCCCTTTTGCTGATCGTCGGTTACTCGATTAATGACACGGTCGTCACCTACGACCGCGTCCGCGAGAACCGCAAGAAGCTGAAGCAGCGGATGTCGCTCGAGGAGCAGCTCAACCTCGGTATGAACCAGACGTTGTCCCGAACGATCCTGACTTCGGGCTCGGTCGTCATCGTTCTCGTCGCCCTGATCCTCTTCGGCGGCAAGGTCATCCACGAATTCGCCTGGATCCTCCTGATCGGCGTCATCGCCGGCACGTACTCCACGGTGACCATCGTCCCCGCCGTCGCCATCGCGTGGAACAACCTCACCGGCCGCACCCACGACATCTCCGGCCCCGCGCGCAGCGCCCGAATCGAAGAGCCTCGCAATGAGGCACCGGCGCGGAAGCGCAAAGCGGTCTAGTTCAAAGCAATTTGTAGTTGTCTATTCGGGCGACCTTCGGGTCGCCCGAAGCGTTTTCTGACGTTGACCCTCATGTCCCTATATGCCACTGTATGTACATCAATACTTCAGTCACGTATAGGAGTCTGTCATGAAGGCACGGTTCTGGGCGGCCCTCTTTGCAACGGCATTGTTTATCGCTGGATCGGCGCAGGCGCAGGATTACGACGGAGGCGACGATGCAATCCGGCGGGGCTGCCCCGGCTTCATAAGCTGCTATTTCAGTTGCCGGAACTATTACAACGATGCGGTCGAGAGTTGCGACTGGATTAATTGGACTGGCTTCGGCGCCTATTGCCAGGCTCAAGCCGCGTATCAACTTACGGTTTGCGTTGATGGCTGCTACGCCGGGTGTTAGGCGAGGAGATCAGGCGCTCATGAAAATCCTCTCAGCGTTTCTATTCGCCTCGACTCTCGCCGCGACGGTGCAAGTTCCCCCCAGGTTGATGCGCCAACACTTTCAAATCATCGCCAACGGTCATACTTACGAAATGACCGAGCTCGTCTCGCAAGCGCCTGATCGGAGCGATCTCATCACGCTGTTCGAAGCTATCGGCGGACAGCGCTACGTCTTCATCTATGACGAAAACATCGGCAGCAGCAGGACCACGTTCGAACTGCGGAACCTCGATCGCAATCTCTTTCTGCGCGGTTCGTATGTGCTTCCATACAGTGGCGCAACCCCGGATGAGGCGCGTGCCGCCCGGGCAAGGCTGACACCACAGCAATTTGTTGTCCCGTTTACGATCGAAACGAACGGCTTTACCGATACGGAGCGGATTGATCACTGGCACGACAGCGAAGGAGTTGCGCATCGAAACCAACTCGCGCAACACATCAACGGTGATCTGATGCGAAGCATGCAGACCATCGGCATTGCCTTTCAGGCCGGCTCTCCCGCGGCCTCGAGCTTCTGCAGATATCTCGGTACCATCGTTACGCCCGGACAGGCGTGTCGGCGCGATCGGGATCTCAATGTCGTCCCGACCAAGGATGATTGTTCGTTCGACGCGCGGTTCGGATATCCGTGCGCGCATTGAACGATCGTCGAATCATCCTGCTCCTCTCCTGCATGCTGCTCGCATCGTGCGAGCAGCGCTCCGATGACCTATCGGCAAAGCAGATCGCCGCACGCATGAGCGCCACCTACGCTTCGGCACGAAGTTATCGCGACAGCGGGGTGGCGTTCACGGGCGAGCCGCTGGGGTGGACCATCTTCAAGTCGTTCTTCGGACTCCATTCGCTCGATCACTTCTCGACGGAGCTCGATCGCACCCGAGGTTCGATGACATTTGTTTTCGACTCCGTTCGGGTCACCGGTACGCCGCGCGAGGTGCCACAAAAGCTGATCGACGTCCGCCCCATCAGCAAGGGATCGTCAACACTCGTCCCGATGCTGCTGCTCGGCGTGGCTCCCGATTTCGTGAACCCCGTTCGCCAGCACGACGACAGCGTGCATGGTGCCGGCTGCTACGTCATTCGCGCCATCAACAGCCGCGGCATCGAAGAGACAATCTGGATCGAGAAGCGCCGCTTCGTGATCCGTCGCGTGCGGCAGAAGATCCCGTCCCGATCGGCGGAAATCACGCAGACGCTCGACTACCAGAGCCTCGACATGCAGTAGCCGCCGTCACACCCTTCTGTTCGGCCGCCCCCGGGGGCGGCATTTTTCTTTTGGTAGACTCCGCCGCCATGAGCGATAGCGATACGTTGCGCGAAGAGGCACTCGAGTATCACCAGGGCGACCGCCCCGGAAAAATCGAAGTCGTTCCCACCAAGCCGACGGCCACCCAGCGCGACCTGTCGCTCGCGTACACGCCGGGCGTCGCTAAGCCCTGCCTCGAGATCTTCCGCGAGCCGAACGACGTCTACAAGTACACGAACAAGGGCAACCTCGTCGCCGTCATCTCAAACGGCACCGCCGTCCTCGGGCTCGGCAACATCGGGCCGGCGGCGGGCAAGCCGGTGATGGAAGGAAAGGCCGTCCTCTTCAAGCGCTTCGCCGACATCGACGTCTTCGACCTCGAGCTCGCGACGCGCGACACGGAGCTCTTCATCAACGCCGTCAAAGCGCTCGAGCCGACGTTCGGCGGCATCAACCTCGAAGACATCGCCGCGCCCGAGTGCTTCGAGATCGAGGAGCGGCTGAAGGCGGAGATGAACATCCCCGTCTTCCACGACGATCAGCACGGCACGGCGATCATCTCCGCCGCGGCACTGAAGAACGCGCTCGAAGTGGCGAAGAAAGACATCGGCCAGGTGAAGGTCGTCATCTCCGGCGCCGGTGCCGCGGCGATGGCCTGCCTGCGGCTCTACATCAAGATGGGACTCCGGAAAGAGAACGTCATGCTGACCGACAGCAAGGGCGTGATCTACAAGGGCCGCACCATCGACATGACGCACTACAAAGAGGAGTTCGCGGCCGACACCGACCGGCGCACTCTCAAGGAAGCGCTGCAGGGTGCGGACGTCTTCGTCGGCCTCTCCGTCGGCGGCATCGTGACCGGCGACATGATCCAGGGTATGGCGCCCGATCCGATCATCTTTGCCATGGCCAACCCCGACCCCGAGATCCCGTACGACGACGCCGTCGCCGCGCGCCCCGACGTCATCATGGCCACCGGCCGCAGCGATTACCCGAACCAGGTCAACAACGTCCTCGGATTTCCGTTCATCTTCCGCGGCGCGCTCGATTGCCGCGCCACGACGATCAATGACGAGATGAAGCTCGCGGCTTCGGAAGCGCTGGCACATCTGGCGAAGGAAGACGTCCCCGACTCCGTCCTCCGCGCATACGGCAACGATCGTTTTTCATTCGGCCGCGAGTATCTGATCCCGAAGCCGTTCGACTACCGCGTGCTGCTGAACGTGCCGGTCGCCGTCGCGCGCGCGGCCGCGGAGACCGGCGTGGCGAAGGAGCCGATCCAGGACTACGACGCCTACCGCCGCCGTCTCGAAGGCCTCCTCGGGCGCTCGCGCGGCGTGATGCATCTGATCTTCGACCGCGCCAAGCGCGACCCGAAGCGCATCGTCTTCCCCGAGGGCGATCAGGAAAAGATCATCCGCGCGGCGAAGATCCTGATCGATGAAGGACTCGCGCATCCGATCCTCCTCGTGCGCCAGGAAGAGATTGCGCCTCTGCTCGAGAAGTACCACATCAACCCCGCCGACCTGACGATCATCGACATTGCCAAATCGCCCGACTATCAGCGTTACGTGGAGCGCTTCGCCGAGCTGCGGGTGCGTGACGGCATCACGATCGCCGACGCCGGGCGGATTCTGCACAGCCGCAACTACTTCGCGATGATGATGCTCGATCAAGGCGATGCGGACGGCGTCATCGCCGGACTGCGCGCCTACTATCCGGCGACGCTCCGTCCGGCATTGCAAATCCTGAAGACGCGGCCCGGTGCGCGTTGGGTTTCCGGCGCGTATCTGCTGATGTTCAAGGGTGGGCGGACGATCGTGCTCGCCGACACGACGGTGAACATCAATCCGACCGCTGAGCAGCTCGTCGAGATCGCCGAGCAGACCGCCGAGACCGCGCGCCGCTTCAACATCGAGCCGCGCATCGCGATGATTTCGTTCTCGAATTTCGGATCGACGAAAGATCCGGCGACCGAGAAGGTGCGCCAGGCAACGCAGATCCTGAAGGAACGCCATCCGGATCTCGTCGTCGAAGGAGAGATGCAGGCCGATACGGCCGTCGTTCCGGATGTCGCGAAGGACGACTATCCGTGGAGCGCGATTCAGGGCGACGCGAACGTGCTCGTCTTCCCGAATCTCGATGCCGCGAATGCCGCGTACAAGCTGCTCTGGCGGCTCGGCGGCGCCGAGGTCATCGGCCCGATTCTCCAGGGACTCGCGAAGCCGGTGCATGTCCTGCAGCGCGGCGTCGATGTGAATGACATCGTGAACATGGCCGCGATGGCAGTGCTCGACGCGCAGGAGAAGACGCGGGGCTAAGAAGACCGACGAGGGGCCTCCGGCGGGCGGGCCCGGCCCGCTGCGTTTGTCTTCGCGTAGATCGCGTTCGGAGCGAGAGGCGTGGGTTCAGGCTAGGCCAACAAGCGTTGCGGGCCGCGCCCGCCCGCCGGAGGCCTCCCGGTCGTTCTCCTACGTTTTCGGCGGCGGCACGCAGCTGCGCACGAGCGCCGACAGCGTGCCGATATCGAACGGCTTCGGCAGAAACGCGCAGATCCCTTTGTCGACCGCGCTCGCGATCTCGGGATCGCGATTTGCGCTGATGAGGATCACCGGGATCCGCATCAGCTCGGCGTCGAGCTGGCGTTCGGCGAGCACGTCCCAGCCCGACAGGATCGGCATCATCAGATCGAGCACGACCACGTCGGGATGGTCGGAGCGCATGAGGTCGAGTGCCTCGCGGCCGTTCGGCGCCTCGAGAAACGCGTAGCCATCGCGCTTGAGGGCGGCGACGATCATCCGGCGGATGTTGCTATCGTCGTCGACGACCAGCACTCGGTGCAGCTCGGGTGAATCGACTGCGTTGGCGGTGGCTGTCACGGTAGTTTCAGCGCTCGATGGCGGGAATTATGCCGTATGGCGACTCGTATTCGACCTCGCAATGAAGATTGCGGTTGCCATGTCGGGCGGGGTCGACTCTTCGACTGCCGCATATCTCCTCAAGTCGCAGGGGCATGAAGTGGTCGGGCTGTCGATGCAGATGTACGACAACCTGACGAATGCCGACTCGACGTACGGAGGCTGCTGCACGATCGACGATCTCGCGGACGCCCGGCGTGTGGCGTGGAAGCTCGAGATCCCGCACTTCACGCTGAATCTCGAGTCGGGCTTTCATGAAAAGGTCATCGCGCCGTTCGTGCAGAGCTACCTTGCCGGCACGACGCCGAGTCCGTGCGTGCTCTGCAACACGCACGTGAAGTTCGATCTCTTTCACCGCAAGGCGCAGGCCATCGGCGCCGACAGGATCGCCACCGGGCACTACGCGCGGATCACGCGCGACGGCGGCGGACGCTTCGAGTTGCGCAAGGCGCTCGATCTCGCGAAGGACCAGTCGTACTTCCTCTTCGAGCTCTCACAGGAGCAGCTCTCCGAGGCGCTGTTTCCGCTCGGCGAGCTTACGAAGCCCGAGGTGCGGGCCATCGCGGAAGAGGGCGGACTCTCCGTCGCGCGTAAGAAGGAGTCGTACGAGATCTGCTTCGTGCCGGAGAAGGATGGATACGCGTCGATCGTCGAGCGCGAGGCCGGAATCACGCCGGGTGAAGGTGCGGGAGAGATCGTCGATGTCGACGGCAACGTCGTCGGACAGCACGACGGCTACTACCAGTTCACGATCGGGCAGCGCAGAGGTGTCGACGTCGGCGGCAACGCCGAGCGGATGTATGTCGTCGATGTGAATCCGTTCACGAAGCGCGTGACGATCGGGCCGGCGTCGGCGCTCGAGAAGCAGGAGCTCGTCGCTCAGCGCGTGCACTGGATCGGCGAGCCGCCGTCAGGACCGGTCGAGGTGCAGGCGCGCGTCCGCTCGCGCATGGCCGACGTCGCGGCGACCGTCACGCCGATCGATGGCGATTGCGCGAACGTCGTCTTCACGCACAAGCTGCGCGCCATCGCGCCGGGGCAGGCCGTCGTGTTCTACGACGGCGATCTCTGTCTCGGCGGTGGGTGGATTTCGCGATAGCGGAGTGCGGCGGCCACGCCGCCGCTCGGGTCGCGAAGGCCATGCCTGAGCGGGGGCCGGGCGGCATGGCCGCCCTGGCGAGAAGCAGCGGTGGCATGGCCGCACGCACTCCTTCCCGTGATCGCTGGTGCTGCAGTCGCGGGCCCGCCGGTGTACAACGGTGACGTGCTCCACGAACCCGCCTCCCGCGCGCGCCGCGTCGCGCTGAATGTCTCCGGCGCGGCGCTGCTGCTCGCGCTGGCAAAGGCGGCGGTCGGATTCGCGACCGGGTCGATTGCCGTACTGTCGTCCGCGCTCGACTCGGCGGGCGACATGCTCGCGTCGTTCGCGAACTTCCTCTTTCTGACCGTCGCCGCGAAGCCGCCGGACGAAGATCATCAATTCGGCCACGGCAAGGCGGAGCATCTCGCCGCGCTGCTGCAGGGCGTGATCCTCCTCGCGGGCGGCGTGCTCCTCGGCGTCAAGGCCATTGAGCGCATCCGCCATCCGCGGCCGATCGAGTCGTCGTTCGCCGCCATCGGCACGATGATCGCGTCGATCGTCGCGACGATCGTCGTGACGACGTACCTCAAGCGGAACGCAGTGCGCTCGGAAAGCTCGGCGCTGGCCGGCGACGCGCTGCACTACACATCGGACATCGTCTCGAACGGCGCGACGATCATCGCGCTGATCATCGTGCGCTTCACCGGCAATCCGCTCTTCGACTCGATCCTCGGCGTTTCCGTCGCCTGCTGGGTCGGCTGGAATTCGTTCTATCTGATCTGGAACGCGGGTGGCGATCTGATGGATCCCGCGCTGCCTGAGGTGGAGATCGGCAAGATCATCGAAGCGATCGAGCAAGCCGATCCGAGCGTCCTCGGTTATCGCCAGCTGCGCACGCGCCGCGCGGCAGGCGTCCGCTTCGTCGACTTCGAGCTCTGCATCGATCGCGGCGTCACGTTCGAGAAAGCGCACGACGTGACCGAGCTCGTGAAGGCGCGCATCGGCGAAGTGTTTCCGCGCGTGGTCGTCACCGTGCACGCCGAGCCGGTGAGTCAGAACAACTTGTGACCCGCGAGCCGCGCCTCATGATCGAGCAGCCAGCGCTTCGCCGGTAGCCCGCCGCCGAAGCCGGTGAGCGAGCCGTTCGAGCCGATCACGCGATGGCAGGGGATGACGATCGGAATCGGATTCGCGCCGTTCGCCGCGCCGACCGCCCGCACCGCGTCGGGACGTGCGATGGTGCGCGCGATCTCGCCGTACGTCGTCGTTGCGCCGAACGGGATCTGCCGCAACGCCGTCCAGACCGCGAGCTGGAACTCCGTCCCGCGCGGCATGAGCGGGAAATCGAAATCGCGCCGTTTTCCTGCGAAATATGACCGGAGTTGCACGCTCGCGTACTTCAGCGCGCTATCGTCGCGCGTCCAGTCGTCGTGCGGCGTTGCGGGCGCGAAGTGAATCTCGTGAACCGCATCCGCATCGCCGGTGATCAGGATCTCGCCGATCGGCGTCTCGACGAATGTGAAAGCAGTCATGAGCTCCTCCAGAGCAGGATCGCGGCGTACGCGCGCCACGGCTGCCACGCCTCGGCGCGGACCAGCAGCTCGCGCGCGCTGATGTTCCCCGCCGCTTTGCGCAGCACGAGGTCGCCCTCGGGGAACGCATCGGGATCGCCGCTTCGCATCGCGATGTAGCTACGGGTCCAGGGGCCGATTCCTTTCACGTCCAGCGATCCACCCGCAACGCGCCGAATCGTATCTGCGCGCGACGACGGCATCCCGTCGATCGGCGCTTCGCGCAACACATCGGCGGATGGAAACACGTGCGTCAGCGCCGGATCGCCCGACTCGATCGGAGTGCCGTAGCGCGCCGCGAGCCGGCCCATCAGCGTCGTCGCCGCCGCGACGCTCACCTGCTGCCCGACGACTGCGCGGACCGCGAGCTCGAACGGATCCCACGCGCCAGGCACGCGCGCACCCGGCCAGCGGCGCACGAGCGGGCGGAGCGACTTGTCGCGCGCGAGGTCCTCGCCGATCGTGTCGGGATCGGCGAACACATCGAACAAACGCCGCACGCGATCGACGATCGGCTTCAGCGTGTGCGTGAACGCGCGCGGCACCGACAGCAGCAGCGCGTCGCCGGCGTCGCGCACGCGGATCACGCCGTACACGTCGCCGAACGAAATCGTGCGGCGGTACTCGTCGTGCTCGACGACCTCGACGCCTTTGATCGAGCGCGGTTTCAGGAACGCGAGCAGGCCGTGGTAATCGAACGGCGGGCGATACGGCAGTCGCACGACGATGTCGCCACCGTCCGCGACGCGGCCGCGGCGCATCTCGCGAGGTGCCATGCGATACGTGTGCTTCATCGCCGTGTTGAAGCGGCGGACGGAGCCGAATCCCGCGGCGAACGCGACGTCGGTGATCGGCAGCGACGTTTCCCGCAGCAGCGTCCGCGCGAAATGGATCCGCCGCGATTGCGCGACTGCGATCGGCGACGCGCCGAGGTGTTCCTCGAAGAGGCGGCGCATGTGGCGCGACGTGACGCCGAGGCGTTCCGAGAGCGCGTCGACGTCGCCGCTGTCGAGCGCTCCTTCGCCGATCAGTCGTAGCGCGCGCGAGACCGTCGTCGACGTTCCGTTCCACGCCGACGTCCACGGCGCCACCTCGGGGCGGCACCGCATGCAGGGACGAAATCCCGCCGCCTCGGCCGCCGCCGCGGATGCGTAAATGCGGACGTTCTTCTTCAGCGGACGCTTCGCCGGACAGATCGGCCGGCAGTAGATGCGCGTCGACGTGACCGCGATGAACAACCGTCCGTCGAAGCGCGGATCGTGACTCCGCAGCGCGTCATACCAGCGTCCGTGATCGAGTTCCATGGGGGACAGTATCGCCGAGTTCTATCTCGGTGACTGGCCGTTTTCGGACATCGTTCTCAGTTTAGGCTGCGCGAAGACGCAGCATCTCCGGTGATACCGGCACGATCATTCCCACAGGCGTGATTCGCGCGGTGTAACCGGAGATCCCGCGTCTGCGCGCGGGATAAACGGCAGGCCTACTCCACCGTCACGCTCTTCGCCAGATTGCGCGGCTGATCGACATCCTTCCCGAGCCGCAGCGCGATGTAGTACGCGAGCAGTTGCGTCGGGACGACCGAGAGAATCGGCTGCAGTGGCTCCGGCGCCCACGGGATCTCGATCACGTCGTCCGCGAGCTTCTTGATCGCGTCGTCGCCTTCGTCGCAGATCACGATCAGCTTGCCGTCGCGCGCTTTCACTTCCTGGAGGTTCGACACGACTTTTTCGTACACCGGCGTGTGCGTGGCGATCGCGACGACCGGCATGTTCTCGTCGATGAGCGCGATCGGTCCGTGTTTCATCTCGCCGGCCGGATAGCCCTCGGCGTGGATGTACGAGATCTCCTTCAGCTTCAGTGCCCCTTCGAGCGCGATCGGGTAATGCACGCCGCGCCCGAGGAACAGGAAGTCGTTCGACTTCGAATACTTGTGCGCCAGCTCCTCGATGTGCTTCTCCTGATGCTTGAGCAGGTGCTCGATCTTGTGCGGAATCACGCGCATCTCGTGCATCGCGTAACGGCGGTCGTCGACATTCTCGCGGCGCAGCTGGCGGATGTAGAGCGACAGCAGGTAGAACGCCGTCAGCTGCGTCGTGAACGCTTTCGTCGAGGCCACGCCGATCTCCGGTCCCGCGTTCGTGTAGATCACGCCGTCCGACATCCGCGTCGCGGCGGAGCCGATCACGTTGCAGATCGTGAACAGCTTCGCGCCGTGCGCCTTCGCCTCCTGCATGCCGGCGATCGTGTCGGCCGTCTCGCCTGACTGCGTCACGCCGATGACGAGCGTCGTGTCGTCGACGATCGGATTGCGGTAGCGGTACTCCGATCCGTAGTCGACGTCGATCGGAATACGCGCCGCGTCCTCGAGCAGGAAGCGGCCGATCAGCCCCGCGTGCCACGACGTGCCGCAGGCGATGATCTGCACCTTCCGGATCTTCGACCAGTCATCCGCTGACAGTTGCAGATCGTTGAAGAAGATCTCGCCCGACTCCTCGAACATCCGCCCGTTGAACGTGTCGCGCACGGCGCGCGGCTGCTCGTGGATCTCCTTCAGCATGTAGTGCCGGTAGCCTTCCTTCTCGGCCATCACGGCATCCCAGAGGATCTTTTTCGGCGCGCGGTCGACCGGCTTGTCCTGCTTGTCGAAGACGTGGACGCTCTGCTGATCGGCCACCGCGTACTCGCCGTCTTCGAGATAAATGATGTTGCGGGTGTAGGCCAGGAGCGGCGCGACGTCGGAGGCGATGATGTTCTCGTTCTCGCCGAGGCCGACGACGAGCGGCGGTCCGTGCTTCGCGGCTACGATCGTGCCCGGCTCGTTGCCGTCGATCATCACCAGCGCGAAATGCCCCTCCAGCTCCTTGAGCGTCTGCTTCACAGCCTCGACGAATTTCGCGCCGGTGCGGATCTTTTCTTCGATCAGGTGGGCGACTACTTCCGTGTCCGTCTCGGTCTTGAACTCGTGTCCCGCCTTCTGCAGCATCTGCTTGAGCGGCAGGAAGTTCTCGATGATGCCGTTGTGGATGACGACGATCTGGCCGGTGCAGTCACGATGCGGGTGGGCGTTGTTCTCGTTCGGCTTGCCGTGCGTGGCCCAGCGGGTGTGGCCCATGCCGAAGGAACCGTGGATTTCCTTCTCGCCGAGCTTCGCCTCGAGGTTCGAAAGTTTGCCCTCGGCGCGGACGACTTCGACGCCGCTTCCGTTGACCACGGCGATCCCCGCGCTGTCGTAACCGCGGTACTCCAGCTTCTTCAAACCGCCGATGAGAACCGGCACCACATCACGTGAGCCGACGTATCCGATGATTCCGCACATGTTGTCTCCATTACAATCGCCGCCGTGAAACGGCTCTGCGCGCTCGTCGCTCTCGCTCTGATGCTCGCATGTGGCAAACGTGGCGATCCCAAACCGCCCGTTCCGATGATTCCGCAGACGACGAGCGACCTTGTTGTAACACAGCGGGGGTCGCGCATTGTTCTCGCCTGGAGTTATCCGTCGCTGACGACCGCCGGCAAGAAACTCGGTGCCATCCGGAGCGTCGTCGTCTACCGGGTCAGCGAAGCAGCTACCGATCCGCAGCCCACACCCAATCAATTCAACAAGCTCAAGACGAAGGTAGACAGCATCGAAGGTGCCAGGCTCCCCGCCGCGACGAACGGCGCGAAGCTGACGTACGAAGACGCGCTGCCGGCGAAAGCGGGCGAGCGGTTGATTTACGCGGTCGCCACGGAGGGAGCCACGGCGACCGGTGCGCTCTCGAACCTCGGCGTCATCACGCCGGTTCTCCCTCCACCGATTCCGGCGGGATTCACCGCGACGGCGAAACCGGAAGGCGTCGCGCTGGCGTGGGAGAAACCGGCGACCGGCGCGGTGATCGGCTACGACATTTACCGGACGACGGCAAAAGAGTCGTTCGATGAGTTGAGCGCGCCGGTCAATGCCGCGCCGCTGACACAGACGACGTACACCGACGTCCCGCCGTACGGTTCCTACGACTACCGCGTGAGCTCCGTCGCGGCGCAGGGTCCGCCGCGGATCGAGAGCGAGTTGTCCCCGCCCGCGAGCGCGACGTTCAAGGATCTGCTCCCGCCGCCTGCGCCGACCAACCTCACCGCGCTGCTCGAGACCAAGGCGGTCCGCCTGGTGTGGGATCCGGTCGATGTGCCCGACATGTCGGGCTACTTCATCTACCGCATCGAAGGAAAGACGCGCCTGCAGCTGACGCCGGTGATCATCCCGCAGAGCACGTTCCGCGACATCTCCATCGAGCCGGGCGTCGAGTACACGTACGAAGTCGTGGCCATCGACCGCGCGCACAACGTGAGCGCGCCCGCGAGGACGACGCCGGTGCTGGTCCCTCGCACGCCGTGATTCAGATTTTCAACAACTCCCGCAACCGTTCCGGATCCGACGTCGGCTCCTGACACGCGTAGCCGCGGCACACGTACGCCATCGTGCGATCGTGCGGACGGCCTTCCATCAGCGGCAGATCCGCCGATCCCTCGCCCGCGACGAGCACGCGATGCGGGAGGAACGTCTCGCCGACGACGCGCTCGAGCGCGGCGATGTCGGTTCCGGTGATGGCGATCTCCTTCGGCTGACCGGCGCGCCAGGCGGCGACGCCGAGGAGGAAACCGAAGCCCGACGGGTATCGCTCGGCGAGCGGGAAGGCCGAGTTGATCGCGCGCGTGGCGATGCGGGCGTACTCCTCGTTGCCGAACAGGATCGCCATCCGCAGCAGCAGCTCGCACGTGACGGAGTTGCCGGACGGCGTGGCGTTGTCGAATAGATGTTTCGGACGCGTGATCAGTTTCTCGTGATCGATCGGCGTGTCGAAGAAGCCGCCGTTCTCCTCGTCCTGGAAGCGCGCGACGATCTGGTCAACTAATTGACGAGCCGCATCGAGATAACGCCGCTCGTGCGTCGCCTCGTACGCCAGCGTCAGTCCCCATGCCGCGCCGGAGTAGTCCTCGAGCAGGCCCGTGATCTTCTCCGTCCGCATGCCGTTCCGCTCGATGAGGAACTCGGCGTTCGCCCGCACGACATCTTCGTAGCCGCCGAACGCCAGCTGCGCTTCGGCGAACGCAGCGAGCATCCAGCCGTTCCAGCCGGTGAGGATCTTCTCGTCGCGCGCCGGCGCGATCCGATTCGCCCGGACGCCGTACAGCTTGCACCGCCCGCGCGCCGCGATTTCGCGAAGCTGCTCGATCGTGATGCCGAGATCGGCGGCCACGCTGTCGGGGTCGCGCGGCACGTTCAGGATGTTCTGCTCCTCCCAGTTGCCGTGCTCCGTGATGTCGAAGACGGCGCAGAAGATCCGTCCTTCTTCATTGCCGAGGATCTCCATCACTTCGGCGCGCGACCAGACGTAGAACTTTCCTTCCACGCCTTCCGAATCGGCGTCCTGCGACGAGTAGAAACCGCCTTCCGGCGATGTCATCTCGCGCTTCACGTATCCTAGGATGTCGTTCGCGGTGCGCGCGAAGAGCGGTTCTTTCGTCCACTGCCAGGCGCGTGTGTAGACGCGAGCCAGGAGCGCGTTGTCGTACAGCATCTTCTCGAAATGCGGCACGAGCCAGCGCGCGTCGACCGAGTAGCGGTGGAAGCCGCCGCCGACGTGGTCGTACATCCCGCCCCGCTCCATTCTGGTCAACGTGTTGACGACGATCTCGCGTCCGGAGTCGATCTGCATCAGGAAATCGAGCGTCATCGACGGCGGGAACTTCGGTGCGCCGCCGAAGCCGCCGTACACCGGGTCGTAGTTCTGCGCGATGCGGGCGGCGGCGTTTTCGAGAGCGGCCGGGGACGGGTCCTCGGATCCGTCGGGGCGGGTTGGAGAACCCGACCTACGTCCGATCGCGGCTGTGACTTCTTTCGCGGCTCCGTTGACATCCTCGCGGCGCTCGCGGAACGCTTGCGCGACGTGGCCGAGGACGCGGCGGAAGCCCGGCATTCCGTGGCGATCGTCCGGCGGGAAGTACGTCCCGGCGTAGAACGGCTCGGCATCCGGCGTGAGGAAGACCGACATCGGCCAGCCGCCATGGCCGGTCATCATCTGCACCGCCTCCATGTAGATCGAGTCGACGTCGGGGCGCTCCTCGCGATCGACTTTGATCGAGACGAAGTGCTCGTTGAGGATGGCCGCGATTTCGTCGCTCTCGAACGATTCGCGCTCCATCACGTGGCACCAGTGACACGCCGAATATCCGATCGAAAGAAACAGCGGCTTGTCCTCGGCGCGCGCTTTCGCGAACGCTTCCGCGCCCCACGGAAACCAATCGACCGGGTTGTGCGCGTGCTGGAGCAGGTAGGGTGAGGACTCGTTCGCGAGGCGGTTGCTCATGGTGGGTTGCTAGGTTACTGGGTTGCTGAGTTGCTGGGTGCGAAAACCGGACCGAGCAACCCAGCAACCCAGCGACTAAGCAACCGGTCTTTGCAGCGCCTCGAGCATCTGCGGCGGAAATGAGCGCATCTCGAAATACTCCCCCTCAAGCTCTTCGATCTGAAACCGGTCGAGTCCCGAATTCGAGAGGAAGTCGCTGCGCAGCTTGGCGTCCTGCTCGTCGATGATCCGCGGCAGCAGTTGATTGATGTAGAACGCCTCGAGGCGGATCTTAGTGATCACGTCTTCGAGCAGCGCTTCGTTGATCAGGTCGTGCACGTCCTTCATCTCGTCGTCGCGCGAGATCTCGTCCTTCATCTCGCGGCGGAACGTCTCGCGCCCCTCGGACGTGTTGAGCTCGAGATAGAAATTCGTCATGCGCCGGCGCGCGAGCTTGTAGACCGCGAAGTAGGCCCGCTCGTGACGATTGAGAACGACGATCGATTCGACGACGTTGGCGATCGACGCCTCGTTGTTCTCGATGGAGATCAGGCCGAGCGTCAGCGCGTAGAGCTTCTTCTTGCCGTACGACAGCGCGTATTCGTTGGCCACGATCGGATCGATGAAGAGCAGCTGGAACAGTCCGCGCCGCAGTCTTTCGAACACCTGCATGTTGCCGAGCAGCGAGCGCACCTGCTCGGACGAGAGCTCGACGTCGTCCATGAACGCCAGCTTGTTGACCAGCGTCGTGGTGTGATCGATGCGATCGAAGAGCGTGATCAGCTCGCCGAATGATTCGAGGCGCTCGAAGTCCTCTTCCTCGCGCGAGATCTCATCGATGAGGCGGCCGGTATCGAGCAGCAGCTCCTCGAACGTCTGATCGCGATTCGCGCCCGCTTTCTGCTTGTTCTCCATCAGCTGGACCATGTCGAGCGAGGAGAGCTTGCGGGTGATGTTCTTGCCGAGGAGGAAGCCGCCGAGGATCTCGCGGGTCGACTGGATGTACTCCGGCTCGTGCTCCGCGGCGACGACGCGCGTCTCCTGCAGCACGATCTCCTCGAGCGTGTCGAAGATCGAGAGCGGCACTTCGTTGCGCAGCGACAGCGTGCGGATGCGCATCAGGCGCGCGCGTGCCGAGTGATTGATCGTCGAGCCGGCGCACGACGCGAGGATCCGCTTGTACTCGTTGATCAGCTCCTGGTTGTCGCGATGGTGGTAGATGACGTCGATCTGGATCCGCTCGCGCTGATACGTCTCCACGCCGTCGCTGGCGATCGCGCCGATCTGTTCGATCGACCGGTGATTCGCGTACGCGTTGCGGCAGGCGTCGGAGAAGCGCTGGTTCGCGCGATGGACGACGCGCAGGATGACGATCGTCGTGTCCGGCTCCGCCAGCGCTTCGAGCACTTCGGTGCCGAGGGCGATGAACTTTCCCTGGCTCACTTTGCGCGAGCGCTTCAGCAGCTTGCCGGCGTTTCGCAGCGTCTGCGCCTGGCGTTCCGTGACGTCGGCGAAGCGCTTGCGATCGTCGACGAAGAAGAAGTAATTCGCGATCGCGTTCCCCTGCAGGAAGAGGTTGTCGTACGTCTCGAAGCCGTCGGTGTGCAGCGTGAAGCGGAGCTCGTGCGTGGCGGGATCGGTCGTGGCGCCGAAGAGGACGAGGCGATTGACTACTTCATCGTTGAGCAGATCGCCGACCGGAAAGTGTCCGCCGAACATGTACTCGCCGAAGATCCCGCCGTTGCCGCGGAAGCGGATGCCTTCCGGATTGAGCGTGACCTCGGAATTGCCGCCGAAGTAGCGGACCACGTCGCCGCGTCCCGTTGAGATCTGCTCGAAAAAGAATCGCCGGTCGACATCAGGGCCGGTGACGACGGCGAAGTATTCGATAGTCTCCCCGATGAACCCCTGGTGGACGATCGCCCGGATCACGGTGCCAGTTTATGCTGAGCGGAGCGAAGCATCAGCCAAGGCGCCGCGAATGAATGTGCCACGTGCGGCGCCTGTGGCATGTCCCGCGCGGCGCCTTGATTGATCCTTCGCTGCGCTCAGGATGGGATTTACGCCCGCGGATGCGCCTTCTTGTACACCGCGATCAACTGCCAGTCGTTGAGGTGCGTGTACTTCTGCGTCGTCGACAGCGATGCGTGCCCGAGGAGCTCCTGGATTCCGCGCAGGTCGGCGCCGGCGTTGAGGAGGTGCGTGGCGAAGGAATGCCGCATCGTGTGCGGCGAGATCCCGGCGCGGAGCGAGGCGGCGCGGATGTACTCATCGAAGAGGCGCCGCACGCTGCGCGTCGTGATGCGTGCGCCGCGGTAATTGACGAAGAGCGCCTGCTCGTCGGGATCGGCCTCGCGCACTTTCAGATAAGCGCGCACCGCTTCTTCCGCCTTCGAGCCGAACGGGACGATCCGCTCCTTCGAGCCTTTGCCGCGCACCTTCACCAGACGCGCGCGCAGCTCGATGTCGTCGATGTCGATGCCTACGAGCTCGCTGATGCGGAGGCCCGACGCGTAGAGCAGTTCCAGCCAGGCGCGGTCGCGGATGCCAAGGTTCGCGTCGAGGTCGGGCTGTTCGAGCAGAAGTGCCACGTCGCTCGGCTGCATCACGGTCGGCAGGTGCTTCTCCCGTTTCGGCGTCGCCACGCCGCGCGCGGGATTCGCTTCGACGATCCCTTCGCGCATCAGGTACTTGAAGAACGTGCGGAGCGCGGAGAGATGCCGGGCGATCGATGTGCGGGCCAGCTTGCGGCGCGCGAGGTGCGCGAGATAGGCGCGGATCGTGAGGTGATCGACGCGGCGGAGATCGACGAGATCGCGGCCGATCGTGAAGTAATCGTTGCAGAGGAACCCGACGAATGATTCGAGGTCGTCGCGATACGCGCCAATCGTGTTGATCGAAACGTTCCGCTCGTATGTCAGGTAGTCGAGAAAATCACCGATCTCACTCTTCACGCCCGCGCTCCCACCCGGCCATGGTACAGCGATCAGTGCGATGGCCGGCGCCGCGGCGGACCGCTGCCGACGTACACCGTGACGATCGCCGACGCCGTACCGCCGGGGCCGGTCGCCACGAGCGTGTAGCGCGTCGTCTGCGTGACGTTCACCACCTTCGTGCCGTTGGTTGGAACGGAGCCGACGTCCGCGCCGAGGTTCGGCGTGATGACGACGGAGGTCGCGTTGGTCGTCGACCATGACAACGTGACCGATCCCGGGTTGGCGATGAGGCTCGGCGTTGCGGTGAACGACGGGACTGTCGGCGGCGCGAACGACGCGATTTTGATCGCGTGGTTGTACCAGTCGGAGATCCAGATCCGTCCGGTCGAATCAGCGGTGAGAGAGGCGGGCAGGTAGAGCCGCGCATCGCGTCCGCTGCCGTCGACATTGCCCGGACCGTCGACGCGGCCGGCGGGCGTGGTCACGACTCCGGTTGACGTTATGCGGCGGATCGTGTGGTTGTCCTGATCGGCCACGAAGATCGAGCCGTCGGGAGCGACGGTCACACCGGCCGGATGATCGAAGAATGCATTCGTGCCGGTGCCGTCGGCCGAGCCGCTGGACCCCGCGCGTCCGGCGAACGTCGAGACTGTGCCCGACGACGTGATCTTGCGGACGACGTTGTTGCCCCAGTCGGCGATGTAGAGATTTCGCGCTGGATCGACGGCGATGGCGATCGGGAAGCTGAATGTGGAGCTGAGCGCCGAGCCGTTCGAGCTTCCGTCCGCGCCGGTTCCCGCGTACGTCGTCACGACGCCGCTCGGGTCGAGCAGGCGAATGAGATTGTTTGCGCCGTCGGCGATGTAGAGATAGCCGCGGTCGTCGAACGCGAGGCTCCATGGCTGATTGAATCGCGCCTGCGTTCCCGCGCCGTCGGATTTTCCGGACGCACCTGCCACGCCGGCCACCGTCGTGACCTGGCCGGCCGGTGTGATCTTGCGGATCGTGTTGTTTCCGGTGTCCGCGACCCAGACGTTGTTCGCCGTATCGACGGCCAATCCCTGCGGGTAGAAGAAGCGCGCGGCCGAGCCGGTTCCGTCCGCCGAGCCGGTCTGGTTGCGCGTGCCGGCGAACGTCGTGACGTTGCCGTCGACGTCGATCTTGCGGATCGTATTCGCGCTGTCGGTGAGAAAGACGTTGCCGAGGTGATCGAACGCCAGTTGGTCCGGAAGGAAGAAGCGCGCGTCGGAGACGAAGCCGTCGGTGCCGCCCGAAACGGGAGTGTTTCCGGCGAGCGTCGTGACGTTGAGACTCGTCGAGACCTTGCGCACGACCATGTTGCCGTGATCGGCGATGTAGAGATTTCCGCTCCGATCGAACACCAGGCCGGTCGGTCGCGTGAAGCGGGCCTGTGCCAGCGCGCCGTTGCGCACGCCGACCGCGTTCGGTACGCCGGCCATCGTCGTGACGACGCCCTGCGGGGTCATCTTTCGAATCTGATCGTTCACCGTGTCGGCGATCCAGATGTCGCCGTTCGGCGCGACGTCGATGCTCTCCGGGTACTGGAATCGCGCCACCGTGCCGGCGCCATCGACCGAGTCCGGATCGAAGCCGTCTCCGGCGATGGTCGTCACGACCTTCTCGCGCGTGACTTTGCGGATCTCGTGCGCATACGTGTCGGCGACGTAGAGATCGCCATTTGCATCGACCGCGATATCGAATGGATAGATGAATTTCGCCGGGATCTCGCTGCCGGGATAGCCGTCGTCGTAACCGCTCTGGCCGGGCACGCCGGTGAACGTGGTGACCGTGCTGTTCGGTCCCGCGATGCGGCGGATGGTGTGATTGTTCGTGTCGGCGACGTAGATGAAACCGCTCTGGTCGACGGCTACTCCCGCGGGAGACTGGAACCGTGCGGCGGCGCCGTCGCCGTCTGTCGTACCGCTCTTGCCGGCGCTTCCGGCGATTGTCGTCACCACGCCGGCGGGCGTGATTCTCCGGATCGTGTGATTGCTCGAGTCGGCGACGATGACGTTGTCGTTCAGATCGATCGCCAGGCCGTAAGGGAAGTTGAAGCGGGCCGCAGAACCGGTGCCGTCAGCGCTGCCCTGCGTGCCTGCCAGGCCGGCCAGCGTCGACACATCGCCCGACGGCGTGATTCTGCGGATGACGTGATTCCCGGTGTCCGAGACGTAGACGATGCCGGTCGAATCGACGGCGACGCCGCGCGGGTAAGAGAACCGCGCGTTCGTCCCGTTGCCATCGAGGTAACCGCCTCCCGCCGTGCTTCCGACGACCGTCGACACCGTCATCGACTGCGCGAAGACTGCCGAAGCGGCGAAGAAAAGTACGGCGCTGACAAATGACAACAGGCAATGACGTCGGTGCAACGTGGCCTCCGGGCTGAAGCTGAAATGCACTGCGCGCATCGTAATTGAGCAACATCCGCGCCGCGTTTGCCGTGGTCACAGGTGCGTGTTAGCGTACCCGCCGCCATGAAGAAAACCCCTCTAAACGCAGTCCATCACGAGCTCGGCGCGAAGATGGTCGATTTCGGCGGATGGGAAATGCCGGTGCAATACACCGGGATCCTCGACGAGCACGAAGCGGTGCGGACCGGCGCCGGTCTCTTCGACGTCTCGCACATGGGCGAATTCACGTTCCGCGGTCCCGACACCGTGAAGATGCTGCAGTCGACGACCTGTAACGACGTTTCGAAGATCGTCAACGGCCGCGCGCAGTACAACGGCCTGCTCTATCCGACCGCCACGTTCGTCGATGATCTGCTCGTCTACAAGAACGCCGACAACGACTACTTCGCCGTCGTCAACGCCTCGAACATCGACAAAGACTTCGAGTGGTTCCAGGAAATAGCGAAGGGGATGGAAGTCGAGCTCGTGAACCGGAGCGACGAGTACGCGCTGCTCGCGTTGCAGGGTCCGAAAGCGCTCGCGCTGCTGCAGCCGCTCACCGGCACCGACCTCTCGCCGCTGAAGTACTACGCGTTTGCGAACGGGACGGTCGACGGCGCGAAGGCGATCCTCTCGCGCACCGGCTACACAGGCGAAGACGGCTTCGAGATCTTCCTCGATCCGGGCGACGCGCCGCGCATCATGAAGAAGCTCATCGAGCTCGGCGCGAAGCCGTGCGGTCTCGGCGCGCGCGACACTCTCCGCCTCGAGGCGAAGATGGCGCTTTACGGCAACGACATCGACCACACCACCACCCCGCTCGAGGCCGACCTCGGCTGGATCGTGAAGCTCGAAAAAGGGGACTTCAACGGCCGCGATGTCCTGCAGCGCGAAAAAGCCGAGGGACCGCGCCGGAAGCTGGTCGGATTCGAAATGGTCGATCGCGGCATCGCCCGTCACGGCTATCCGGTCGTCGAAGGGTCGGAGGAGATCGGCGTCGTCACCAGCGGGACCCATTCGCCGACATTGAAAAAAGCGATCGGACTCGCATATCTTCCGCTCGACAAATCGGCGCCCGGCACCGAGTTCATGGTCCTGATCCGAGAGAAAGAGACTCGGGCGCGCGTCGTCCCCACCCCGTTCTACAAGCGCGCGAAATAAAGGAGACGCCCGATGACCACCCCCGAGGACAGCAAATACGCGAAGAGCCACGAATACCTGCACTTCGATGAGAAGGAAGGTGTCGGGACGATCGGCATCACCGAATACGCGCAGAAAGAGCTCGGTGACGTGGTGTTCGTCGAGCTGCCGCAGGTCGGCACGCAGCTCGAAGCCGGCGACGAGCTCGGATCGATCGAATCCGTGAAGGCCGTGTCCGAGCTCTTCTGCCCCGTCTCCGGCGAGATCGTCGAAGTGAACGAAGCGCTGGCCGACAAGCCGGAGCTCGTCAACACCGATCCGTACGGCGACGGCTGGATGGTCCGCATCCGCCTGAGCGATCCGACGGAAATGGACGAGCTGATGATGAACGCGGAAGAGTACGAAGAGTACATACAGACCGAAGCGGGTCACTGATTGAATGAATGACACTCCCTGATCCCCTCTCCACCCAACACAGGTTCATCCCCAACGCCTCCGAAGACGTCCGCGAGATGCTCGATGTCATCGGGGTCGATTCCATCGATCGCCTTTTCGACACCATCCCCGACGCGGTCAAGCTCGATCGCCTGCTCGATGTGCCCGGCCCCTGGTCAGAGATCGAAGTGCGGCGCTGGTTCCGCGGTCTCGCGGCGAAGAACAGGACCGCCGCCGATCACACCTCGTTCCTCGGCGGCGGCGCGTACGCGCACTACCAGCCGGCCTGCATCGATCAGCTCCTGCTGCGCGCGGAGTTCCTCACTGCGTACACGCCGTATCAGCCCGAGGTCTCGCAGGGAACGCTGCAATCGATCTTCGAATATCAGACGCATCAGTGCCTGCTGACTGGTCTCGACGTCGCCAACGCGTCGCTCTACGACGGGTCGACCGCGTTGTGTGAAGCGGTGCTGCTCGCCGAGCGGATGCACAAGAACAAGACGAAGGTCGTGATCGCGAAGTCGGTGCATCCGCAATACCGCGAGACCGTTCGCACCTACGTCCAGAACCTCGGCCTCGAGATCGTGGAGATCGACTGGGTGGCCGACGGCCGCGTCGATCTCAATCAGCTGCGCGGCGCGTGCGAAGGAGCGTTCGCCGTCGCGGTGCAATCGCCGAATTTCTTCGGCGTCGTCGAAGACTACGACGCCATCGCCAGCGCGACCGAGGGACTGACGCGCATCGCCGTCGTCGCCGAGGCCACGTCGTTCGGGATCCTGACGCCGCCGGGGCCGCACGGCTTCGACATCTGCGTCGGCGAAGGACAGGCGTGGGGCATCCCGCCGCAGTTCGGCGGACCGTACGTCGGCTTCATGGTCGTGCGCGAAACGCTCAAGCGCCACATGCCGGGACGTCTCGTCGGCGAGACCGTCGACGTCGACGGCCGCCGCGCGTACGTCCTCACGCTCGCCACGCGCGAGCAGCACATCCGCCGCGGCAAGGCGACGTCGAACATCTGCACCAACGAAGCGCTCATCGCACTCGCGGCGAACATCTACCTGTCGCTGATGGGGAAGGAAGGGCTGCGCGAGGTCGCCGTGCAGTCGATGCAGAAAGCGAACTACCTTCGCAATCGACTCGCGCAGATCGCGGACGTCGAGCTGCCGTTCGAAGGCCCGATCTACAACGAATTCGTGGTGCGGACGCCGTTCCTGGCGCGCGAGATCCTCGCCGATCTCGAGCACGAAAAGATCCTCGGCGGCATCGCCCTCGGCGACTTCTACGACGGCTTCAACAACGACTTCCTCGTCGCCGTCACGGAGCTGCACACACGCGAGCAACTCGACCACTTCGTCTCCGCGCTCAGCGCGGCCCTCGCCCGGGAGCGCAGATGAGCAACGAACCTAAGATGAATCGCGAAGGCCTCATCTTCGAGCACTCGAAGAAAGGACGCCGCGGCTACAAGCTGCCCGCTCTCGACGTCCCCGAGCAGGAGCATGCGATCCCCGCGTCGCTTCTCCGCGACGAGATCGCGAACGAAGTCGAAGTCTCGGAAGTCGACGTCATTCGCCACTTCACGCGGCTCTCGAAACTGAACGTGTCGATCGATGCGGGGCTTTACCCGCTCGGCTCGTGCACGATGAAGCACAACCCGCGCATCAACGAAGAGATCGCGCGGACGCCCGGCTTCGCGCAGTCGCATCCGCTGCAGCCCGATCACCAGGTGCAGGGAAATCTCGAACTGCTCTGGTGGCTCGAGCAGACGCTGAAGGAAATCTTCGGGATGCCGCGCGTCACGCTGCAGCCTGTCGCCGGCGCGCACGGCGAGCTGACCGGCATCCTGATGGTGCACAAGGCGCTGGCCAAATCGGGCAACGCGCGCAAGTACATCCTCATCCCCGACTCCGCGCACGGCACGAACCCGGCGTCCGCGGCGTTTGCGGGCTACGAGATCAAAGAGCTCAAGTCGAACAACCGCGGAACCGTCGATCTGTCGACGCTCGAAGCGGCGGTCACCGAAGACGTCGCCGCGCTGATGATCACCGTCCCGAACACCCTCGGCGTGTTCGAGCGCGAGATCAAGGCGATGGCGGACATCCTTCACGCCAAAGGTGCGTACCTCTATTGCGATGGCGCGAACCTCAACGCCTTCGTCGGCATCGCACGGCCGGGCGACATGGGCATCGACGTCATGCACTCCAACCTGCACAAGACATTCTCCACGCCGCACGGCGGGGGCGGCCCTGGCGCGGGACCGGTCGGCGTGAGCGAGCGGCTCGTGCCGTTCCTCCCGACGCCGACCGTCGAGCGCCGCGACGACGGCTCGTTCTTTCTCGACTTCGGACATCCCGATTCGATCGGACGGATGCGCGCGTTCAACGGCAACTTCAACGTGCTCGTCCGCGCGCTGACCTACATGCGCACGATGGGTCCCGACGGCCTGCGCCGTATCGCGCAGATCGCGGTGCTCAACGCGAACTACATCCGCGCGCGGCTCAAAGGCTCGTACCACCTGCCGTACGACGCACCTTCACTGCACGAGGTCGTGTTCAGCGACAAGAACCAGACCGCGAAGGATGTGCACACACTCGACATCGCAAAGCGGCTGATGGACTACGGCTTCCATCCGCCGACGATCTACTTCCCGCTGATCGTGTCAGGCGCGCTGATGATCGAGCCGACGGAGAGCGAGCCTAAGGAAGAGCTCGACGCATTCTGCGATGCGATGCTGGCCATCGCGCGCGAGTGCGAGGAGCGTCCCGAGCTGGTCCGCACGGCGCCGCACACGACTCCGGTGCGGCGACTGGATGAAGCGAGGGCGGCGCGGCAGCCGGTCCTCAAGTGGAATCCCGTAAGCTGAGAGGTTGTCCTTACGTAATAACATTATGTCTATGCGCGCGCGTGTCGTGGCGGTCGCGGCGGTTCTGCTCCTCTCGTCGGTTGCAGCGTTCGCTGTAACCAATCCACCGGTCATCACATCGTTGTCGCCTGTCGACACGATCGCGGGAACGGGTCAGCTCGACGTCGACGTCTTCGGCGCGAACTTCATCAGCGGCGCGGTGGTGCGCGTGAACAACGCGAATCGTCCGACGACCTTCGTCAGCACGAGTCACCTCACTGTCACGATGATCACCACCGACGTCGCGACACCGACGACGCTGAACGTCGTGGTCGCGAATCCGAGCGGCGGCGGAGTCTCGGGCGCAGTCACATTCAACGTCCTGCCGAATTCGCCGACGCTCAGCTCGCTCAATCCGGCGAGCGTGCTCACCGGCAGCGGCGCATTCACGCTCCACATCAGCGGTCAGAACTTCGCGAGCACGGCGATCGTGCGCGTGAACAACGCCAACCGCGTGACGACGTTCATCGACAGCAGTCATCTCGATGCCGCGATACCCGCGTCCGACGACTCGTCGACGCGCACATTGACGATCACGGTGATGAATCCGAGCAACAAGGTCTCGAACAGCCTGAGTCTCACCGTCTCGAACACCGCTCCCTCGCCGACGATCACGCTGCTCACACCCGACACGGTGCCGGCCGGCAGCGCGGCGTTCGATCTGACCGTCACCGGAACCAACTTCGTGAGCGGCGCTGTCGTTCGCGTGAACGGCACCTCGCGCACGACGACGTTCGGTAGCGCGACGCAATTGACCGCACACCTCCTGACCTCGGATGTGTCCGCCGCGGGCACGCCGGCGATCACCGTGCGGAACCCTGACAGCAAGATCTCGAACTCGGTCAACCTGACGGTCACGGCGGCGAATCAGCCGCAGCTGACGTCGATCTCGCCGAACTCGACGACCGCCAAGGGCAGCTCGTTCACGCTGACCGCCACCGGTTCGAACTTCCTCAGCGGCGCGCACATCAACGTCAACGCCTCGTCGCACACGACGACCTTCGTCAATTCGACGACGCTGACGACCACGATCCTCTCCTCGGAGATCACGAATCCCGGCCAGCTGTCGATCACCGTCACGAATCCGGGCAGCGGCGCTCCGACGTCGACCGCGCAGACGCTGACCATCGTCGACGCCAACGCGCCGGTCATCACCAGTCTCAATCCCGTTTCGGTGCCGGCCGGCTTCGGCGCGGTCAACGTGCTGATCAACGGCAGCGGCTTCCTGAACACCGACACCGTCTACTTCGCCGGCTCGCAACGGACGATGTCGTTCATCAGCTCGACGCAGGTGGCGATCTCGTTGCTGGCGAGCGATGTGGCGACCACCGGCCAGTTCGCGATCACCGTCCGGCACGTCGTCAACAGCACGACGTCCGCGCCGGTGCTGTTCAACGTCACCGACTCATCGGGCGGTCCGGCCATCACGTCGCTCAGTCCGAACGCGGCGCCGGTGAATGGCGCGCCGTTCACGCTGACGATCAACGGCACCGGCTTCACCGACGAGTCGATCGTCTCGTTCGACGGCTCGCCGCGCACGACCACTTTCGTCAGCATCACCAAACTGACGGTTCCGGTCTTCGCCAGCGATCTCTCCTCCGCGAAGCAGATCTCCGTCACCGTCCTGACGCCGAGCTTCCCAGCGTCGACGCCGGTCCCGCTCACGATCGCCATCATTCCGCCGGTCATCACCTCCATCACGCCGTCGAGCGTGGCTGCAGGCGACAACGGCTTCACGCTGACGGTGAACGGTACCGGCTTCAGCACGTCGTCGGTCATCAGCGTCGGCGGCGCGTCGCATCTGACGCAGTTCGATTCCACGACCGGCAGCCTTTCGACCTCGATCATCGCCAGCGAGATCGTCACCGCCGCGTCGCTCGATGTGACGGTCGCCGATCGCGATTTCACGTCGAACGTCGCGCACCTCACCGTCGCACGGCCGGTCATCGGGTCGCTGGTGCCTCCGTCGGCCACGGCGGGCAGCAGCGGTTTCACGCTCGTTCTGCACGGCAGCGCGTTCCTCTCGACGTCGACGATCACCTTCGGCGGCGCCGACAAAGTGACGACGTTCGATTCCGCCGCCGAAACGCTCTCCGCTCCGTTGACCACCGCCGATCTCGCGCTTCCGCGCATCGTGTCCGTGACCGTGCGCAACACGACCACCACGGAGTCGTCGCCCGCGCTCTTCTCGATCGTCTCGCCCGGCGTGCCGCAGATCCTGTCGCTCACGCCCGATGCGATCGATCAGGGATCGGCCGCACAGGACCTCTTCGTCACCGGCGTCAACTTCCTGACCACGTCGCAGATCGCGATCAACGGAACGATCCGCACGACGACGTTCGTCAGCGTGAACGAGCTCGATACGACGCTGACGGCCGCCGACCTGGCGAACGCCGGCGTGTTGTCGATCACCGTCGTGAATCAGGACGGGACGACTTCGCCCGCGGTTCCGCTAACGATTCGATCGACCGCGCCGCCGCTGCCCCGCCGCCGCAGCGCGGGGCATTAGGAATTTCCGAACAGGCACGAAAATCGACCGCGATTGCCTAATTGGCAAGCCAAGTGCAGAGGAACCTAAGAAACCCTGAAAGGTCTCCGTGCACATTGCCACTGGCGCTGAAACCGCCGAGCCCCCAACCGGGCAGATCATCGCCCTCAGCGTCAAGACCAAATTCGTCTTAGCAATCCTGTTGAGCTTCAGCTGGTTCGCGATCACGACCTGGATCGCCCTTCCCTGGATCCGGGATCTCGCTCGCCTGTCGTATTGGCCGGTCGCGCTTCTGATCGTCGGAGGAATCGCGCTCGTCCCCGGACTCATGAACGCCTTTCTGGCCGTCAGCCTGCTGCTCGATGACAGACCGCTGCGCCGTTCATTCGATCGCTATCCGGGCATCAGCATTCTCATCGCCGCCTTCAACGAGGAGGATTCGATCGAGGAGACGCTCCGGTCGCTGGCCCGCCAGAACTACCCGGGCGAATTCGAAGCGCTCGTCATCGACGACGCCTCCACCGACCGCACCGCCAGTATTGTCGAAAGGCTGCGTTATCCCTGGTTACGGCTGCTGCTGCAGAAGAGCAATCTGGCCAAATCGGCCGCGCTGAATCGAGGCCTCGCGGAGGCCAGGTTCGACCTCATCATCACCCTCGACGCCGATTCCTATCTGTACAAGGACGCGCTGCGCAACCTCGTCGAGCGCTACCTGAGCGACCCGCCCGGCACGAAAGCCGTAGCCGGCACGATGCTCGTGCGCAACTCCCGTTCGTCGTGGATCACCAAAGCGCAGGAGTGGGACTACTTCGACGGAATTGCGGCCATCAAGCGGATGCAGTCGTTCTACCACGGCACGCTCGTGGCGCAGGGCGCGTTCTCGATTTACGACCGCGCGGCGTTGCAGGAAGTCGGCGGCTGGGTCGAATGCGTCGGTGAAGACATCGTCCTGACGTGGGCGCTGCTCGCGCGTGGCTGGCGGATCGGACACGCCGAGGATGCGTGCTGTTTTACGAATGCGCCGGAGACGCTGATGGCATTCGCCGGCCAGCGGCGCCGGTGGGCGCGGGGCATGATGGAAGCATTCCGCAGGCACCCGGGCATCCTGCTGATCCCTCGCCTGTCGACGTTCTTCGTTTACTGGAACCTGCTCTTTCCCTGGCTCGACGTCGCCTACACCGTGGCCTTCATTCCCGGCCTGATCCTGGCGCTGTTCGGCGTGTATTGGATCGCCGGTCCGATGACGCTCGCCCTGCTGCCGATGTCGTTGCTCATGAACCTCCTGATGTACAGGCTCAGCGCGCGGATGTTCGATACACAGGGATTACGCGTACGTCGCAACATCACCGGGTTTTTCGTTTATGCGTTTGCCTACAGCCTGATCCTGCAACCGGTCAGCGTCGGCGGCTATGCATCCGAACTGCTGGGACTGCGTAAGTCCTGGGGTACGAAATGACGCCGCGTTTGATGGCTGCACTTGGCGCAATGCTGCTTGCATTCGGTGCGTCGGCACAGGTCGCGGTGCTGGGCGACGTCAATGCCGGCGGCGATTCAGATCACTTCGAAACGCTGCGCCTGCGCACCGGTGTACTGACCGATTACGAGTCATTCTTTCGATATGCCGGCGTCGCCGTACAGAACACCCATTACGAGCGGTCCGCCTGGCACCGTGATTCTCAGTCGATTCTCGTTCTGTGGCGGAACCAGCACCGCGACACGCTGGCCGGAACGATCGCCGAAGCGGGGCTCGTGCGCATTGACGGACGCATACGGCCGATCGGCGACGCGACCTGGAGCCTGCGGCCCCGACCACATACCGGCATCGAGCTGCTGGCCGCGGGCGACCTGGTCGAAACAACACGCGCGCTCGACCGCGCAATCGCGCACACCTTCCTCGGGATCAGCGGCGAACAGCAATTGTCGCCGCGCGTGACCGTCATCGGCCTGGCCGGATATCAACGCTTCACGGACGGCAACGCCCGCGTGCATCTGCGCGGCCGGCTCATCGTGATACTCGTTCCGCAACACGGCATCTCCGCGCAATTGCGCGTTCGGCAGTACGGGACGAAGCAACTCGACGTCGATGATGCCTACTTCAATCCAGGGCATTACCGGGAATGGCAGGCCGGACTGGCCATGCGAAAGCGTTACGCCGGTTGGATCTGGTCCGGAACGCTTGCCACGGGCCGGGAATCATTCGAGAGCGTCCGCCAGACGACGAAGCTCGCCGAATTACGCGCCGAGGGATCGCTGGGCAGGGGAACGCGCATCGTCTTGCACGGTTCCTACAACCGCTCCGCAGGATTCGTCGCCGCAAATGGGTACTGGGATCGGGTCATCGGAGTGACCCTCATCGTTCCGCTTCACAAACATTGAAGGGAAGCTCATGTCTGCAAAAGGATCGATCGTTTCGGATCAACTTCGTGCTCTGGCTGCCGATCTGCTCGAGCGGCGCGACGCCATTCTCGAAGCGTGGCGCTCCGCCGGCGAGGACACCATTGAGCCGGCAATTGCGTCGTCTCTGTCACGCGCGCAGTTCAACGACCACATTCCCGCCGTGCTCGACCGCCTGGCGCACAGGATCGAGGAATGGCCCGATCCACCGACCGCGGCCGCCAGTCGGATCCAGACCGAAAAGGTGCGCGAGCACGGCTTGCAGCGCTGGCAGCAGGGATATCAACTGCGGGAAGTGATCCGCGAATGGGGCCACCTGCAGATCTGCGTGGCGGATGAATTGGAACGCTACGCCGCAAGTCATCCCGGCCTGGAGCCGGAGGTCCTGCCGGCGGCTCGCCGCGCCTGGGTTCAGCTATGCGCCGACGGCGTCACCGACAGTGCGACGCAGTACTGGCGTCTCCAGCAGGCCGAATCGTCCGGCCACGTCAATGATCTCGAAAAGGCGCTCGAGGCTCTTCATGCTTTGGAACAATCGCGTGCCGAGGCCTGGCGCACGGCCGCGCACGACCTGCGCGGCAGCGTCACCGTCGTGAAAGGTGCGACCACGCTTCTTCAGGGAGCCGGTGCGGCGCTGACGGAGCCGGACCGTATCGAAGCCGCCGACATGCTCGGCAAGAGCGTTGCGTCATTGCACGAAATGCTCAATGACCTATTGAGCCTGGCCCGCCTCGAGGCCGGCCACGAGCAGCGTGAGCTCACCACGTTCGACGCCGCGACGCTGTTGCGCGACTTCTGCACGGCATCGCGGTCGTCCGCCACGGATCGCGGATTGTCTCTGTCGATGAAAGGTCCGCGTACGCTGCCGGTCGAGGGCGACAAAGCGAAAGTCCTGCGCATCCTGCAGAACCTCCTGCTCAATGCCATCAAATACACGCCGCGTGGTGGCGTCTGCATTACGTGGGGACTCGACAGAGGACGCGACACCGATCGTTGGACGTTCTCCGTCCAGGACACGGGACCGGGAATCGACGAGAACAACGCCGCGCCGCTCGCGCAGGAGCTTCACGATGCGACCGTCGCCTCCGATGACGCGACGGAGAACAGCACCGACCGGCGCCGCGACATCGCTCCCGCGGTGACGCTTCGATCCGCATCGGAACCGTTTTCAGAAAGCCAGACGCCGGGCGAGGGGGTCGGTCTGTCGATCGTCAAACGGCTCTGCGAGCTGCTCGACGCCGGCCTGGAACTGGCGACGCAACCGGGCCAGGGCTCGACGTTTCGCGTGATTCTGCCGCGCAGCTACGGCGGCGATACCAGTTCCGTCGAATACGCGAACGCGCCGCCGGTGCGCGCGTTTGTTGCAGTAGACTGAGACGAGCCCCGCGGAGCGTGTGTGTATCAGGACGACGACGACACTGATGACCTCGATCGAACTCTCTCCCTGAGGCGTCGGACGGCAGAGGCGCCGTTGTCGGCGGAGGCGCTTTACGCCGACAAGCGGGCGCTCGACCGGCGCCAGTCGAACGCGCGCACGCTGCTCACCACGCTGATCGTCATCGCCGTTCTGTATCTCGCGCGGCCGGTCGTCGTGCCGGTGGCGCTGGCGATCCTGTTCGCGTTTCTCCTCACGCCGATCGTGTTGTTCCTCGAGCGGACGTTCCTTCGCCGCACCGGCGCCATCGTTCTATCGCTTGGACTCGCGGTCGCCGGCATCTCTCTTGGCGGCTACTGGCTCTATCAGCAGTTCAGCGGCGTCGCGCACGAGCTGGCCGCCGGCAGCGGCAAGATCGAAGAGAAGCTGAAGTACTTCCACCGCTTCAACATCGGCATCGCCTGGTTCGAGCGGACCGCGCAGAAGATCGCCGAATCGACGGAGAAACAGGAGACGGCCGATCTCAAGGTGCGCGTCATCCCCGAGAAACGGGCCATCGCGGATCAGTACAAGAAAGCCGCGCCGACCATCGAGTTCGTCGCTTCCGGCTTCCTCGTCATCGTGCTCGTCTTCTTCCTGCTGCAGGACCGCGAATCGTTGCGCGACAAGATGCTGAGGCTCGCGGGGCGTGCGCATCTCACGGTCACGACGCAGGCCATTGGCGAGACGTCGGAGCGGATCAGTCGCTACCTCCTGACCATCGCGCTGCTCAACATCGGCTTCGGCGTGCTCATAGGACTCGGTCTGTTCGCCTTGCGCGTGCCGCACGCGCCGCTGTGGGGCGTGCTCGCGGGATTACTCCGTTTCATCCCGTACGTCGGCGCGTTCCTGAGTGCCGCGATGCCGACGTTTCTCGCGCTGGCTGTCTTTCCGAACTGGTACACGGCGGTCGCGGTTCTCGGATTGTTCCTGCTGACCGACCAGCTGATCGGCGGCTTCGTCGAGCCGATCGTCGTCGGACACCGCGTCGGTGTTTCGCCGATTGCGCTGCTCGTGTCGGCGATCTTCTGGGGATGGTTGTGGGGACCGGTCGGCCTGCTGCTCGCCACTCCGATCTCGGTCTGCCTGACCGTCGGCGGCGAGTTCATCCCGGCGCTGCGGATCTTCTCGATCATGTTCGGAACCGAGGATCCGCTCGAAGGCTATCTGTCGTTCTACAACCGCCTGCTGCTGCGCGACCGCACGGGCGCGATCGCCATCGCCGATCGTTACGCCGAGGCTTCGACGATGGAGGAGATGTTCAACGATCTCTTCATCCCGACTCTTACGTTCGCGCAGGAAGAGCTCAATCGGAAACGGATCACGCAGGCGCACGACCACTTCATCAAGGACATCATCCGCGAGCTGATCATCCGCTTCGGCGATCGGAACGCCTCGATGGGCGACACGGAGCGCCATCTCGTTGCCGTCTCCGTCGCCGGCGAGCGCCTCTCCCTCGGCACGTTGATGCTGACGCAACTGCTGCGCAGCGAAGCGTTCTCGGTCGATTACTTCACCGATCTTCCCGATGCGGAGCTCATCGCGTTCATCGCCGAGGTCAAGCCCGAAGCGCTGTTCGTCTCGTGCTCGAACCCCGATCACCTCGACGCCGGCTACTCGCTGCTGCAACTCATCGCCGCGAACTTCCCCGACCTGATGATCGTCGCCGGCGGCTCCGGCTTCGCCAGCGACCAGACGCGGACGATCAGCGCCGGAGCGACGTATATCCCGACCACGCTGCGCGAGGCGAAGGACGATTTCCTGAACCGCCGCAAGGGCGCGCGGAAGAAGGGTCAGCGCTCGATGACGTTCTCAGGAACGCGGTTTCGCGTCCCACCGCCCGCTTAGCCGGGCGGCCATCCCAGGTTCCGCCCGCCCAGGATGTGGAAGTGGACGTGGAACACCGTCTGCCCCGAGGCTTCTCCGGTGTTCACGACGAGGCGATAGCCGTCGGTGTTGAGCTGCAGGTTGCGGGCGATGTCGGCGGCGCGGGCGATGGTCGTGCCGAGGACCGCGGCGTCGCCTTCGCCGAGGTCGTCGAGGCTCGGGATGTGTTTGCGCGGGATGATCAGCACGTGCGTCGGCGCCTGCGGATTGATGTCCTCGAACGCGAAAACGTCATCGTCCTCGTAGACCTTGCGCGCGGAAATCTCGCCGTTCGCGATGCGGCAGAAGAGGCAACGATCGTTGCTAACCATGCGGCGATGATACGACGACGCGCTCGATTCCCGCGAGGTCGCGCAGCACTTCATCGACGCGATAGCCGTGCGACTCCGCGACCTGCCTCACCGCATCGGTTTGCCCGTACGCGATCTCCATCATGACCGGCGCGCCGCGCGCCGACGCGTAGATCCGATCGATCACCTCCGTGCCTCGTGGTCCCGGCGTCAGCGCGATCCGCGGCTCGTGATCGCGCACCTCGGGGGCCAGCGTCGCGATCTCCTCTTCCGCGATGTACGGCGGATTCGAGACGATGAGATCGAAGCGCGCGCCGATCGCGTCGAGCACGTTCGATGCGGCCAGTGAAACGCGCGCGCCGAGCGCATCGCGATTTAGTTTCGCCACCGCCAGCGCGCCGGGACTCTCGTCGACGGCGAACACGTGCAGGTCGGGACGCTCCAGCGCGAGCGTGACGGAGATGCATCCGCTCCCCGCGCCGATGTCGATGACCCTTCCGTTGCGCGGCGCGCGAGCGATCACAGCCTCGACGAGGATCTCCGTCTCCGGCCGCGGAATCAGCACGCGATCGTCGACATGGAACTCGCGCGAGTAGAACTCGGTGCGTTGCCGGATGTACTGCAGCGGCTCTCCCGCGAAGCGCCGCGCGATCAGCGGCTCGAACTTCGTCGCGTCGATCGATTCGTCGCCGTGCGCGAACAGCCACGCGAGCGGGCGGCCTGTGACGTCGGCGAGGAGCAGATCGACGTCGCGCGGGGTGACGCCGCGGCGGAGCGCCTCGTCACGCCAGCGGCTGCGCAGGTCCGCGATCGTTAGCTGTGTCATCCTGAGCCGCACAGACGGCGAAGGACCCGTAACTTCAAACGCTGCCGTTTCAGGATACGGGTCCTTCGCGCTCTGCGGCGCTCAGGATGACACGGAATTTTCGTACGTCAGCTCCAGGAACATGTCCTCCAGCGCCCGATCCTTCTTCAACTCGCCGGTCGCGCCGGTGGCGATGATCCGTCCGTGATGGATGATCGCCACGCGATCGCAGACCGCCTCGGCGATCGACAGTGTGTGCGTCGTCAGAAAGATCGTCTTTCCCTCGTTCGCCAGCGTGCGCATCAGCTGCCGCACCTGACGTTGCGCGAGCGCATCGAGGCCGACCATCGGCTCGTCGATGATCAGCACCTGCGGCTCGTGCACGAGCGCGGAGATGATCACGAGCTTCTGTTTCATCCCGTGCGAATAGCTCTCGATGCGCGACGTCGCCCAGTCGTTCAGATCGAAGTAGCGCAGGAGCTCGTTCGCCTTCGCCTCGCAGTCGCGCCACTCCATTCCGTAGAGGTTCACGACGAACTCGAGCAGTTCGCGGCCGGTAAGTTTTTCGTACAGATAGGGCCGGTCGGGCACGTATCCCATCAGCGCTTTTGCCTTCACCGGTTCGGCGATGACGTCGATCCCGTTCACGCGCACATCGCCTGAGGTCGGCAGCGAAAGGCCGGCGATGATGCGGATCGTCGTCGTCTTGCCGGCGCCGTTCGGGCCGAGGAATCCGAAGATCTCGCCGCGCGCGACCGAGAGGCTCAGATCGTTCACGGCTGTGAAGGGGCCGTAGTTCTTCGTCAGATGCTGGATGTCGATCAACAGCGGCAGGTTATCATCCGAAAACCTTCATTCGCGGGAACCGTACACCTCAATGGCGCAACGTGAGCAACTCGACGACCGGGCCCTTGTAGCCCGCATCCTCGAGGGCGACCGGGACCGGTTTTCAGAACTGGTGTCGCGTTATGAAAAACGCGTCATCAACTACGTCTATCGGATCACGCATCGTTATGAAGATGCTCACGATATGGCTCAGGAAATCTTCGTGAAGGTGTTTCTCGCTCTCGATCGGTACGACCCGAAGTTCCAGTTCTCGACCTGGCTCTTCCGAATCGCGCAGAACAGCGCCATCGATGCTCTGCGCAAGAAGTCGATCTCCGAGGTGCCGCTGGTGCGGCCGGGCGACGAAGAAGAAGGACGCGAGCGCGAGTTCGCCGATGACGGCATCTCGCCGTATCGTGCCCTGAGCAACAAGCAGATGAGTGCAGCGATCGAGAAAGCGGTCGATAATCTCCCCGCGGACTATCGCGAATTGATTCAACTGCGCCATTACGCGGAGCTGTCGTACGAGGAAATCGCTTCAATGAAGAAGCTTCCCCTCGGCACTGTGAAGAACAAGCTGTTTCGTGCACGGAATCTGCTGAAGGACCAGCTCGACTCTTTCCTGGAACCGGTATGAAGACCGACTCGTGCCTGCGGTACCTCGAAGATCCGGAAGCGAATGCCGGACATCTCGCCGACTGCGCGGAGTGCCGCGCTCTCTTCGGCGACGAGAGCGTTCCGACGAAACCGCTGTCGCTCGATGCGCTGCCGCTCGCGCCGTGGGAAGGCGCTTCGCATCGCGCCTGGCCGCTGGTGATCGGCGGCGCGGTCGTGGCGATGATCGCGGCGGCCGTGCTTTGCTTCATCGCCCACATGACGCCGTTTGAGCTGCTCGAGAGGTCGTTCAAATCGATTCAGTCGATGCGTGCCTTCGTCTTCACGTCGGCGGATGCGCTGCGCGACGCGTCGCGTGGTGCGCAGCTCGCATTCGTCGCGGCATTCATCGTCGTCAACGCCGTGCTCGTCGCGCTGCTGCGGCGCTCGCCGAGGGGGATCGATGCGTAGGATGCTACGCCTGTTCCTCCCGCTCACGATCGTCGGCGCGACGCTCGTCACGGCGATGATCGCCGCACCGACCGAGCCCTCGCGGCCGTTCGACATCCGCAGCGTCACGCTGCAGCAGGCCGCGTCGATGGTCCAGCAGACGGCCGTGATCATGTCGCTCATCGCGGTCTGGATGATCGCCGCCGTGGCGCTGACGTTGATGAGCGGACGCGAAGTGCGCGCGTCGTCGATGGAGATCCGCGCCAGCGCGCTGCACTGCTTCACGCTCGGCCTCGTCGCGGTGACCAGCTTCGTGCTGACCGCGATCGTCTTCAGCTACCTGATTCCGTACATGGTCGGCGTGCCGCTGCTGTTCGCGCTCGCGGTCTTCGCGATCATCACGAAGATCTACGGCATGGTCGCCGTGTTCCACGCCGTCGGCACGCTCATCGCGGGCGTGCGGTCGCGCGACGAGCTCGCGACCCGCAAGTGGCTGCGCGGTGATCTGGCGATGGCCGTGATCGGCGCGCTGATCCTCGGCGCCATCCGGCTCATTCCGGTCGTCGGCGCGATCGTCTGGGCGCTGGCGTCGATCTTCGGCATCGGCAGCGCGCTCGCGACGAAGTTCGGGCGGCGGGAGCCGTGGTTCCTGAGCCTCGCCGTTTATGCTGAGCGATAGCGAAGCATCAACCAAGGCGCCGCGCAGTCTGGCCTCACGTGCGCTGCTCGTGGCGAATCCGTTCGCGGCGCCGCCGGAGATCCCGCGTCTGCGCGCGGGATAAACTACGAAACGTTCTCGACGATCGCCTTCCCGAACTCCGAGGTCGACACCTTCGTCGCGCCTTGCATCTGCCGCTCGAGGTCGTACGTCACGCGCTTCTGCGAGATGGTCTTCGCGACGGCGCGCTCGATCGCTTCGGCCGCTTCGAACCAGCGCAGGTGGCGGAGCATCATCACGCCCGACAGGATCAGCGAGCCGGGATTGATCATGTCCTTGTTCGCGTACTTCGGCGCGGTTCCGTGCGTCGCTTCGAAGATCGCCACTTCATCCGACTCGTTCGAGCCGGGCGCCATGCCGAGGCCGCCGACCTGCGCCGCGAGGGCATCGGAGAGATAGTCGCCGTTGAGGTTCGTCGTCGCCAGCACCGAGTACTCCGACGGCCGCAGCAGGATCTGCTGGAACATCGAGTCGGCGATGCGGTCCTTGATGACGATCTTGCCTTCGGGGGCGGGACCGGTCAGCTCTGACTCGGGAATCGTGATCTCGCCGAACTCATCGCGCGCCACCGCGTAGCCCCAATCCTTGAACGCCCCCTCGGTGAACTTCATGATGTTCCCCTTGTGGACGAGCGTGACCGAGTCGCGCTTCGTGGCGATCGCGTACTGAATCGCCTTCCGCACCAGCCGCTTCGAGCCGAACTCGGAGATCGGCTTGATGCCGATCGCCGCGCCTTCGCGGACCTTCCCGGTGCTGCGGCGCTCCATGCCGTTGATGCAGTCGATGATCGTGTTCGCGCCCTCGCTGCCGGCCGGCCATTCGATGCCGGCGTAAACGTCTTCCGTGTTCTCGCGGAAGATCGTCATGTCGACTTTCTGCGGCTCGCGCACCGGGGAAGGAACTCCATCGAAATAGCGAACCGGACGTACGCACGCGTAGAGGTCGAGCACCTGGCGCATCGTGACGTTCAGCGAGCGGATGCCGCCGCCCACCGGCGTGGCCAGCGGTCCCTTGATCGAGACGCGGTAGTACTGCAGCGCATCGAGCGTTTCCTGCGGCAGGTACTCGCCGAACTTCTCGTTCGCCTTGTCGCCGGAGAACACTTCGTGCCAGTGGAATTGACGCTTGCCGCCGTAGACCTTCGCCACCACGCCGTCGAGGACGTACTGCGTGGCCTTCCAGATGTCGGGCCCGGTGCCGTCTCCTTCGATGTACGGAACGATCGGATCGTCGGGGACGACGATCTGGTCATTTTCATAGCCGATGCGCGTGCCGGACGTCGGTGCTGCGATGCGGTTCGTCATAGGCGCGCGAGATTAATGAAAGCGACGGCGTGTCGCAAGCGGCGGAGGTCACAGTTGAGTGTGATCGTCATCCCGAGCGTGAGTCGAGGGACCTGGGTGTGCGGCAGGCTCGATCTGCGTGCCACCGCCCCCCGGGTCCCTCGACTACGCTCGGGATGACGGAGTGATGAGCGACCGCAACAACCGCAGATTCTTCCGATCGCTGACCGTCTCCACCGTTTTCGGCGTTTCGATCAGCTTCGGGATGCGGGCGAAGCGCGGATCGTTGACCACGAACGAGAAGGCGTCGAGACCGAGCTCGCCCTTGCCGATGTGCTCGTGGCGGTCGACGCGCGAGCCGAGCGGCTTCTTCGAGTCGTTGATGTGGAACGCGCCGACGTTCTCGACGCCGACGTGCTCGTCGACCTCCGCGATCATCCGCTCGTAACCGGCGCGGGTGCGGATGTCGTAGCCGGCGGCGAAGACGTGGCAGGTGTCGATACAGATGCCGACGCGCCGCTTGTCGTCGACGAGCGAGATCACGCGGCCGAGCTCCTCGAACGTGCAGCCGAGGCACGAGCCCTGGCCCGCGGCGGTCTCGAGCAGTGTGACGACGCGATGATCGGGAATCGCGGCGTGGATGCGATCGAGGGAGCGCGCGATCTGATCGAGTCCGGAATCGACGCCCGCGCCGAGGTGCGCGCCGGGATGGAGGACCACGCCGTGAATGCCGAGTTGTTCCGCGCGATCGAGCTCGTCGATCATCGCGGCGATCGACTTCGCGTGGAACTCCGCGCTCGTCGTCGCGAGATTGATCAGATACGACGCATGCGTGACGATCGGCCGGACGTTGCGCAGCTCCCTGAACTCCGCGATCGCCTCGGCGGTCAGCGTCTTTCCCTTCCACTGATTCGAGTTCTTCGCGAACATCGCCAGCGCGCTCGCTTTGATCGCGGACGCGCGCTCGAACACGGTGTGCAGGCCGCCCTGGGTCGAGATGTGAGCGCCGATGAGATCGCCGGGAGCATCGGGGAAGGCGAAGCGGCTCATTGGAAGTGAAGAGAACGCGTGCACCGCTCTCCGTCATCCCGAGCGTGAGTCGAGGGACCTGGGAGGGAGGGGGCGCGATGAGCTCGCCGCCGCACACCCGGGTCCCTCGACTACGCTCGGGATGACGGGGGTCATTGCAATTTGAAGTTCACCGTCACCGTGTAATAGACGTCGATCGGCTCGCCGCGATACGTCGCGGGCCGGAACTTCCAGCGCTCGACCGCGTCACGCGCCGCGTCGCCGAGGCCGTAGGGGAGGTCCTTGATGATCTCCACGTTGTCGATCGTCCCGTCCTTGCGCACGATCCCGCGGATCACCACGGCCCCCGCGACGTTCGCCCTGCGCGCGAGTGCCGGATACTGCGGAATCACGCGATCGCTCTCCTGCGGCTGCGTGCCGCCCGGCGGCACCGCGGTGTAGACGCCGGTGCGATCGGCGTTCATCTCCGGCGCTGCGGCTGGTGGCTGTTGCGGCTCTTCCGGTGCTTCGGTCTCGGTCGTGTCGGTCGTTGCCGTCGCGGCGGATGGCGCCGCGGAGGTCGTGGCGACGTCGACCTGCTTCGTGCCGGCGGCGCTGACGTCGATGGCGTCGATGTCGGCGTACGCCACCTGATCCTGAAAATCGATCGCGTAGAAGTCGTGATCGCGCGTGAAGACGTGGACCTGCGTGTTTGACGGCAGCTCACCGACGATCGGATAGAAGATGCCGGGGCCGGCGTAAAGCGTGGTGTGCTCGCTGACGATGCCAGCCAGCGGCGGCAGTTTGCGGATCGCGGCGTAACGCGCCAGGCGCGCCTGCCGCTCGTTCGTCCGCTCGAGCGAGCTCCGCTCCGCCCAGCCGGTGAGCCCGTCCTCGTTCTGCACGCGGACCCACGAGCCGCGGTCCTCGATCAGCGTCAGCTTCTCGCCCGTCGTTGCGGTGGCGACGACCGGCGCCTTCGCGTTCGGCTCCGTGCGGATGCGGATGCGGATCGGGAGAACGGTGTAGTTCTCGACCGTCGTCTGCGTCGCGCTGCCCGCGTGTCGCGGCGTGAGGATGAGCGCCGCGAGGATGGCAAAGAAAACCCCGCCGAGGAGGATGACGACCAGAAGGCCGCGATTGTGGCGCGTCCGCGCGTCCGCAGTCATATTTTTTTAGTGCTGAGTTCTGAGTGCTGAGTGCTGAGTTCTGAGTTCTTAGTTCTGGATTGCTGAGTTCTGAGTGTAGCGATTCTTTTACTCAGCACTCAGAACTCAGCACTCAGCACTCAGAACTTCAGCACTCAGCACTTAGGATTTCATGAGCAGATACATGATCGCCTTCTGCACATGCAGGCGGTTCTCGGCCTCGTCATAGATCACCGACTGCGGGGAGTCGATGACCTCGGACGCGACCTCTTCGCCGCGATGCGCAGGAAGACAATGCATGAAGATGGCCTCTTTTTTCGCCAGCGACATCACGCGCGGATCGACCGTCCAGCCCTCGAAGTCGCGACGCCGTTTCTCCGACTCCGCTTCCTGGCCCATCGAGGCCCAGACATCGGTCTCCACTACGTCGGCGTCGCGTGCCGCTTCGTCGATCGACCGGGTGACGATCATCTTCGTGCCGGCGTGATCGGCGTCCGCCTGGGCCTGCGCGAAGACCATCGGATCGGGCGCGTACGCGGCCGGCGAGGCGATCGCCACGTGCATGCCGAGCTTCGGTCCGCCGAACATCAGCGAATGGGCCATGTTGTTGCCGTCGCCGATGTAGGCCAGCTTGCGCCCTTTCAGATCGCCGCCGAATTTCTCCCAGGCGGTGAAGTAGTCGGTCATGGCCTGACACGGATGCGAGAGATCGGTGAGTCCGTTGATCACCGGAATCGAGGAGTATTCGGCGAGGTCGGTGACCGTTTTGTGCGCGAACGTGCGGGCCATGATGCCGTCGACGTAGCGCGAGAGGACCTTGGCCGTGTCGTAGATCGGCTCGCCGCGGCCGAGCTGGATGTCGCGCGAGGAGAGAAAGAGCGCGTGGCCGCCGAGCTGGAACATCCCGACCTCGAACGACACGCGGGTGCGGGTCGACGACTTCTCGAAGATCATCGCCAGCGTCTTTCCCTGCAGCGCGTTGTTGAACTTTTTCGGCTCGGCCTTCATGTCGCGAGCGATCTCGAAGATCTGCATCACTTCGTCGGCCGAATAGTCGTGAATCTCGATGAAGTCTTTGTGTCGCATGTCCGACGAAAGATAGCAGACAGCAGATAGCAGACAGCAGACGCCCGACGACAAGACGCCCGGCGACAAGACGCCCGGCGGTCCTCCTGCTATCTGCTATCTGCGATCTGCTATCTCCTCTGTCCGAGTATGATTTCCACACTTCAGCCATGTATCAGATCCCGATGAACGAGCTTGCCGTGGAGGTAGCGCTGTGGGGCGTCGACCCCGAACAGCACTTCGTCTACCTCTCGCCGCACTCGGAGCGCCGCGACGGTCCGGAGACGATGTCGGACTACCTCAACAGCGGCCGGCGCTTCTTCCCGATGATCGCGTCGGGCGTGGCGAAGATGATCAATCGCGACGAGATCGTCTGGGTTCGCTACGAGAAGCTCGCCCCTGCCGACGGCGATCCGACCATCATCGAGAAGCTGACGATTCTCGAGCTGACCGACGGCACGCGCATCGAAGGGATCGTGCCGATCGACCGCCCCCGCGAGTTCTCGCGGATCTCCGACGTGCTGAACGACCTGAGTGAGGTGTTCATGCGGATCGACGACGAGGGCGATACGTATTACGTGAACAAGAAGTTCATTCGGTTGGTCATCCCGCGGTAATCACCGTCGCATCCAACCCCACCGCCTTCACGATCCTCCGCACCGGCGCCACCTTCCCGAGCAGCCCATCGAAGTAGTTCCAGTTGAACAATCCGTCGTCGCTGCGCGGATCGAGCAGATAGAACGCAAGCCGCGCCAGCGGCTGGTTCATCCGCACGATGAACGTCCCGGCAGTCAGCGTCTCGTCGGAGCCTTTCCACTTCCCGCTCAGCGTCATCTCGCGATGCTGCTGGAACTCCTCCTCCGACTGCTTCGCCTCGGAGATCACGAAGCGATCGACGTCGAGCTTCGTCTCGAGATTCAGCCGCTCCACGATCACGCCGTGCAGGCGCAGGTTGTCGATCGCCTTCGTCGCTTCGGCGTCGATCGCGTACGCGAACGGCACGTCGGCGCGCTCCGTCATTTTGAAGATGCCGAAGTCGGTCATCTTCACCGGCACGATCTCGCCCATCCGCGTGATCATCCCCTTGCCGGTCTCCGGGTCGGGCGCGCCCGATCCCGGCTCGGCCGGAATGCAGCGCTCCCACAGGATCTCCACGCCGTCGCGCCATTTGGCCAGCTCGAATCGGACACCTTGCTTGCGCAACTTGCCGCGCCTGATCCGCTCGTCGGCCCGGGCTGCGATCTTCTGCATCTTCGAGCCGTAGCGCGCGACGGCGTTCGCGATCTCGTGCACGAACTGATACGTGACTTCGATGCGCGATTTGAAATCGATGTAGCTGTACGCCTCGGAAAGGATCGTGAAGCGGTTGCGCAGGCTGCCGTAGTTCGTGCCGAAGCGCGGTCGGCCGTCGAACGTGTACCAGCCCTTTTCCGGCATCAGCTGATCGACGAAATTGCCGTAGTAGTACGTCTCTTTTCCGTGCTTCTTCTGCATCCGCTCGCGGATCTCCGGCAGCAGCGTGTCGCGCGAGAAGCCGGTGATGTCCTCGTCGACGTTGGCGTTGAGCGACGGCGAATAGGTCAATTGATAGCCGTGATACGAGCCGTTCGTCGTGTGCAGATCGACGAACACGATCGGATCCCAGCGCGCGAAGACGTTGCTGATCAGCCCCTGCGCCTCGGGCGACTCGAGTTTCATCGCATCGCGATTGAGGTCGAATCCCTGCGCGTTCTCGCGGATGCCGTAGCCGTTCAGCGGACCGAGCTGCGTCGGTCGGTGATCGGGCGACATCCGTTCGTTGCCGTCGGCGTTGTAGATCGGCGCGATGATGAACACGAGATCGTCGCGCAGCTTGCGATGCGTCGTGGCCAGGTCGCGCAGGAACATCTGCGCCGCTTCCTTCCCCTCGACCTCGCCCGCGTGGATGTTGGCCATCACGAACACGATCGGCAGTCCCGTCGCGCGTGCCGAAGCGGGATCGACGACGCCCGGAGGCCCGGCGATCATGAGCGGCAGCGCGCGCCCTTCGTTCGTCGTGGCGAAGGTCTCGACCCGGATGTCGGGATCGAGCTGCTGGATCGCGGAGATGAAGGTGATGACGTCGTCGTAGCGCGAGGTCGTGAGGAAATTACTCGTTTCGGCAACCGTGCTGATCATGTCGTGTACAACCCTTCTTCCTTCAGTTTGTCCAGATGTGCGCCGATCTGGATCTCCGCCGCGCCTGCGAGCCGGGGATCGAGATCGGGATAGATGGCGTGACGGATGTCGGCCGTGGTCTTTGCTCCCGCGCGCAACGCTTCGAGCACCTGCCGTTCGCGTTCCAGCCGGTGCGCGATGTACTCGTCGATCAACGCCACGGCGTCATCGCGAGTCGGACCGTGCGCGGGCCAGATGCGCTTCGGCTCGCGCGCACGCAGCGTGCGGAGCGAGGCGATGTAGTCGCGCATGTTGCCGTCGGGCGGAAAGATGGCGGTCGTGCCGAAACCGAGGATCGTGTCGCCGGTGAAGAGGTCGCCGCCGGCGGTGAGATAGCAGACGTGCTCCGAGGTGTGGCCGGGCGTAGCGATCACTTCGAGTCCTTCGACGAGCTCGCCGCCGCTGACGAGCTGATCGACGTCATCGAGCACGCTGCGCGGCGCGATCACGCGGGCGCCGGTGCGTGCCTTCAGCGGGATCGCGGCGGGAGCGTGGTCGGCGTGGCGATGGGTGATGAAGATCGACTGCAGGCGCGGCATCGCGCGCGCGATTGCATCGACGTGCGACTCGATGTCGGGGCCGGGATCGATGACGATCGAATCGTCGATGAGATACGTGCGCGTGCCGTCGAGCGTGAACGGGCCGGGATTCGGAGCGGTGATCGATCGGATATTCACGGCAGCGTCGGCTTTCCGTTCACGAGCACCGGCTGAATCGCTTCGATGACCGCGCCGCGACGTGACTCGATCAACGCGTCGGCCGATTCGAATCCGAGCAGCGCTTCGAGATTCCGGATCGTCGGAAAGACCATCTTCAGTTCTTTCAGCGCATCGGCGGGCGTGATCCATCGCGAGTCGACGACTTCCGTTCCGTCGATCGTCACTTCCACGTCGCGCGCGATCTTCGCGAGATAAAAGTAGGTGTCGAAGCGCTTCGGCACGCCGGCCGGCGTGATCCAGCGCGAGGTCCAGACGAGCTGGCTCGGATCATCGATCACGACGCCCGTCTCCTCGCGTGTCTCGCGGATCGCCGTCACGCGCAGATCGCCGCCGTCCTCCGCCTCGACCATGCCGCCGGGGAAGACCCAGAAGTCGGGAACGAAGCTCGCCCGCGCGTTGCGGCGCAGCATCAGCACTTCGAGCGGCGAGTCGCGCAGCAGGATCAGGCTCGCGGCCGGCAGCGGCTCTAGCATGACTGCCACCCGACCCATTCCTCGCCGTTCGGCCCCTTCTCTTTTTTCCAGATCGGGACCGTCTGCTTGATGCGATCGATCAGCGCGCGGCACGCCGTGAACGCCTCCGCGCGATGCGGCGACGAGCAGACGATGGCGATCGATGTATCGCCGACGATCAGTTCACCGAGGCGATGAAGCAGCGCGATCGCGACATCGGGAAATTCGTTGGTCACATCGCGCACGATCGTCTCGATCTCCTTCTCCGCCATCGGCCGATAGGCATCGTAGAAGATCGACTCCACGGCGTGTCCTTCGTGGTGATTTCGAACGACGCCCTCGAAGAGGACGTACGCGCCGTCGGACGGACGCATCACGCGGCGCACCAGGGCGCCGCTGTCGATCACGTCGTCGGTGAGCCAGGTCATCCGGCGAGAGTTTATGCCGGGAAGGCGAGTCCTTAGCTCATGGCGCAACCTCGTGCACGACGTCAGAGGGATGAATCATGCGATCGCCGCGCAGCCTTTCCTGCCAGCGATGCACGAAGGTGTAGAACGTCGGCAGAGCGAACAGCGTGAAGAGCGTCGATGTGACGAGGCCGCCGATCATGACGACGGCCAGCGGCCGCTCGATCTCCGTGCCGTGCAGTCGCAGCACGAGGAGCGGAAGCAGGCCGAGAATCGCGGTGCATGCGGTCATCAGCTTCGGCCGCACGCGTCCGATGCTCGCTTCCCGCAACGCGGCATCGAACGCCACGCCTTCCGACATGATCCCCTTCGTCTGCGAGATCAGGACGAGCCCGTTCTGTACCGCGATACCGAACAGGCCGATGAGGCCGACGAGCGACGACACGTTCCAGCTTTCGCGGGCGATGAGCAGCGCCACGATTCCACCGACGAACGCCGTCGGCAGCGTCGTCAGAATCACGAGCGCTTCCGCGGTCGAGCCGAGTGCGAGGTAGAGGAGGATGAACACCGCGAAGACGGCGACGGAGATGGCCACGAACAGGGCGCGTGTAGCGCGCTCCTGACTCTCGACTCGTCCGCCGACGTTGAGGAAGTAGCCCGCGGGCAGCTTGAGATCGCGCTCCAGGCGCTCGCGCACCTCGCGCGCCGCGCCGCCGAGGTCGCGTCCTTCCACGCCGGCTTCGACTGCGACGCGGCGGCTTCCGGCCTCACGCCGGATCGCTCCAGGTCCGAACGTCTTCGAGATCGTCGCGAGCTGGTTGAGCGGAATGCGAGAGCCGTCGTGTCCATCGATGAGCAACGAGCCGATCGCATCGACGTCATTCCGCGCGTCGTCCTGGAGTTTCACCACGAGATCGAAGCTCCGCTGTCCGATCCAGACGCGCGATACTTCCTCGCCGACCATGCCGATGCGGATTGCATCGACGACATCGCCCGGCGTCAGTCCCACTCGAGCCGCCGCTTCGCGATCGACGGCGATCTTGAGCTGCGGAAGACCGGTCATCCGCTCGACGCGCAGGTCGGTGATGCCTTCGACGCGCTCCATGACCTCTTTCGCCTGCTCGCCGAGTGCCGCGAGCGTGTTCAGGTCGGGACCGAAGATGCGCACCGAGAGATCGGCGGGAGTGCCGCCGAGCCCTTCGTCGATGCGCATGCCGAGCGGCGTGGTGAAGAGCAGCGAAACTCCCGGCACATTCGCCACGCGCGCCCGCATGTCACGCTCGATGGCGTCGAGGTCGCGCGCCCGGTTCTTCTTCAGCACGACCAGCACGTCGGAGATGGTGTGCGGCATCGGATCTTCGGTGCGCTCCGCGCGTCCGGTGCGCCGCACCACGTCCTGCACTTCCGGGATCCCACGGAACAGATCCTCGACGCGGTGATTGAGGCGATCCACTTCCGCGAGTGACGCTTCCGACGGGAGAATCGTCTGGACCAGGAACGCTCCTTCGTCGAGCTGCGGCATGAAGTCGCTGCCGACCACGAACGCCAGCCCGAGCGCCGGGATGGTCACCGCCAGCGTGATGATCTGCACGAGCCCCGCGCGCCGCATGCACCAGTCGAGCAGCGGCGCGTACCACTGCTTCACCTTGCGGATGATGCGCACGTCCTCGTCCGTTCCCTCCGGCCTCGGGCGAAGGATGAACGCCGCCGCGATCGGGACGAGCGTGAGCGCCAGCACTAGTGATGCGGCCACCGCCGCGATGACCGCGGCCGCCAGCGGTTTGTACATCCGCCCTTCGATGCCTGTCATCGCGAACAATGGGAGAAAGACGGCGATGACGATGAGCGTCGCGAACGTGATCGGCCGTCCGACCTCGATCGAAGCCGCGAGCGCCGTCTTGATGCGATCGGCCGTGCGGTGCTGTGTCAAGCGATGAATGATGTTCTCGACGACGATGATGGCGGCATCGACGAGCAGTCCGACGGCGATGGCTAGACCGCCGAGCGTCATCGTGTTGAGTCCGACGTTTGCCTCGTGCAGGAAGATCCCCGCCAGCGCGATCGACAACGGGATGGTGAACGTGACGACGAGCGCGGCGCGGAGATCGCCGAGGAGCGTGAAGAGGACGAGGATGACGAACAACGCACCGATGAGCACCGCGCGCCCGACGCCCGAAAGCGACGACTCGACCAGCTCGGACTGATCGTAGACGGCGCGGAGCTGCACGCCCTTCGGAAGGCTCTTCTGCAGTTCCGCGAAGGCCTGCCGCACGCCGGCCGCGACTTTCACGGTGTCGGCGTCGAACTGTTTGGAGATGCGGCAGCTGACGACTTCGCCGTTCAGGCGATGGGCGATTCCGCGGCGGACGGCGGGAGCTTCGCGCACGTCGGCGATGTCGCCGAGGAGCACAGGCGTCGTGGCGCGCATCGCCACGACGGTGGAGCGAAGGTCATCGATCGATTGCGCCATGCCGACCGCGCGCACGTTCCACTCCATCGCTCCCTGCACGATGAAGCCGCCCGACGCATTCCGGTTTGCGCTCTCCACGGCATGCATCACCTGTTCGAGCGAGACGCCGCGCGCGGACATCCGGTTCGGATCGATCTGCACCTGAAATTGCCGCAGGTATCCGCCGAGCCGCTCGACGGCGGCGACGCCCGGAACGGCGAGCAGGCGGTTCTTCACCTCGAACTCGGCGAGGTCGCGGAGGCTCATGGCATCCATCACGCCCGGCTCGGCTTCGAGAGTGAATTCGAAGACTTCGTTGAGCCGTCCGGTGAGGCTCGACACGAGCGGGGTCTCGGTGCCGGGCGGGAGCTCCGCCGTGACCTGCGCGACGCGCTCGGCGACGAGCTGGCGCGAGCGGTAGTAGTCGGCGTCAGGCTCGAATTCGATCGTCGTGGCGGCGACGCCGAGTTGGGAGTTTGAGCGAATGCGCCGAACGCTCGGAAGCCCGTTGAGCGCGACCTCCATCGGGATGGCGATGGCCGTCTCCAACTCTTCGGCGCCCATCGACGGGTTCTGCACGATGACGTTGAAGACCGGCGCGGAGAGGTCGGGAAAGACGTCGCGCCGCAGATCGCCGAGCCAGATCGCGCCGACGACCGCGCCCGCGGAGATGAGCAGCAACGCCACGAGCGGCTTGGCGAACGAGCCGCTGATGATGTGCTTGATCATGCCGGCCTCCTGGGGGAGAACCACCTCTCGTCGTCCCCCTGGAGCCAACGATCAGTGCTCATGCTCGCCTCCGCCTTCGGCCTTCTCCGCCTCGGCCTTGAGCAGGAACGCGCCATCGACGACGACGGTCTCGCCCGGCTTCAGACCGGTCAACACCTCGACTTCGCCCTGCAGGTCGCGCCCGCGTCCCACGGGGCGAATCTCGAACGTCCGCTCGCTCTTCGGGATGAACGCCACCCACTGATCGCGCAGCCGTTGCAGAGACGCGACCGGCACCGCGACCACGTTCTGTCCGGCCGTCGAGACCTGGAGCCAGGCACTCGCGGACATGCCGGGACGAAGCAGCAGTAGCGGATTTGCCAGCTCGACGCGGACGGGGATCGTGCGCGATGCCGCTTCCACCTGGCGTCCGATGTACGTGACCCGTCCGGTCAGCTCCCGGCCCGGAAACGCGGCGAGTGTCACGCGAGCCGGTGTTCCGATCGCGACGCGAACCGCGTCCCGTTCGAAGGCATGCGCGACCAGCCAGAGATTCGTGAGGTCGCCGATGCGGAAGGCGACATGAGCCGGATCGATCATCTGGCCGAGGGCCACGTTGCGCTCGATGATCGTGCCGGCGATCGGCGCGACCAGCGAAAACCGCGACGCGTCGCCACGGTGCGTTGCCGATGCACCGAGCGCCTGCAACGATGCTTCCGCGGAGCGCAATTCGGCTTGCGCCGCCGAGAGCTCCGCTTCCGCTTCCTGCACCTCGCGGCGCGGCACGATGCGGTCGGCGAGACCGCGTTTGCGATCGAGCGCCGTACGGGCGAGTGTGACGCGTGCTTCCGCCGTGTCGTACGCGGCCCGGGCGCGTCCGAGCTCGACGCTTTGCGCTTCGGCGAGTACCTGTCCCGCGCGAACGCTCTGGCCGGGGGACGCCAGCAGGCGAACGACGCGAGCGGTCACCGGAACGCCGGCTTCGGCGTAGTGACCCTGATCGGCCTGCAGCTCGCCGACCACGCTCACGCCTTCACCGCCCGGCCGCTGCTCGACCTTCGTCGTGGTCAGCCGCAGGTCGCGCATCATCGTCTCTTCGATTTCGAGGATGTTCGCCGGCCGCGTTGCGTGCGTCTGGACCGCGGGTCCTTTCTTTTCCTCGTGATGCTCCCCTCCGGCTTCCGTCTTTGTGCATCCCAACGCGAGCGATGCGGCGAGGGCCGCGATGATCAGAATTCGCAAGTTCATTTCCACACTCCTGCACGGGCTCTCAGCTCGACTTCGGCGAGACGCAGTTCGATGAGTTGATCGATGAAGGTGCGGCGTGCTTCGAGCGATTCGCGCCGGACCAGGAGCAGGTCCGCAAGACCGATCTGCCCGACGTCGTAGCTCTCCAGCGCCAGCCGTTCGTTCTCTTCGATGAGCGGCAGCACCGTCCGCTCGTACTGTTCCACGGCGCCGCGCAGCGCATCGTGCGATGCGATCGCGCCGCGGACCTCCGCTTCGATCGTTCGGGTCAAGGCGTCACGCTCGGCATGAAGGCGCGTCAATCGCGCTCTCGCGACGGCCGACGCCTCCTGCCCGCGGTTGAAGGCCGGGATGGAGATGCCGACGCCGCCGAGGACGACGCGCTCCTCGCCTTCGTGCTTGAACGAAGCGCGCAGTCCGAAGTCGGGCCAGCGCAGGGTCTTCGTCAGCCGTTGTTCCGCTTCGGTTTCGGCGATCTCCGCATCGAGCGCTCGCACGTCGGGTCGTTCGGCTGCGCGGGTGATGAAGTCGTCCGTCGCGAGCGTCCGCGTGTCGCGCAGTGAGCCGCCGATCGTGACCGGCTCGGCGATCCCGAGTAGAACCTGCAGTTGCGTCACGTGCCCGATCAGCGTCGCCGATGCCGCGCGCGTCTCCGCCTCGCCACGCGCGACTGCAGTGCGGGCGAGGTTTACGTCGAGCTGCGCCACGTCACCCGCCGCGTACCGGCGCTCGGCAATGTGCAGCGCTTCATCCGCGAGGTGTTTTCCGTTCGTCGCGGAGTCGGCCCGCTCGCGCGCTTCGAGCCCGCGCAGCCAGACCGTGGCCACGTCGCGAAGCACCTCGCGCTCCGTTTCCATCGCGCGCTGCTCTTCCTGTGCGACGCCGGCGTTCGCGGCGTCGATGCGAGCTCGCCGCCGTGACGGGAGATCGAGGTTCTGAGCGACTTCGACGCCGTAGTCGGTGAACGATGCTTCGCCGCCGCTGCGCCGGCCCCCTTCGACGCCGATGGTGGGATTCGTCGAGAAGGGAAGCGATGCGCCGAGGATGCGGCCGCGCGCTTCCTCGATCCGCATGCGCGCGGCGGCGATGGCCGGGGCCGCCGATCGTGCACGCTCCAGTGTGTCTTCGTACGTGAGAACGACAGGCGGCGCCTGGGCCGCTGCGCTGAGCGCGAGTCCAAAGAGGACGATGATTCGATGCATGAGCACCTCGGGTGAGCAAAGCGCGGCGAATGGCCGCGCGATCGACGGAGAGCGCCGGTCAGCCGAGGAGCGGGACGTGGAAGATGTCGGCGGATCGCTGCGAGGGAGCGGAGAGGGCGCGCACGATGAAGACACGCGCGGTAGCCGCGAGCGTCGCCGGCGGCAACGTGTCCCGCACGATCGCCTGCTGCGCATGTGTGCAGCTCACGCAGAGCGAGCACGCCGGCGGGCAGGTCGTGCCCGGTCCGTCATCGGGGCATGACTCGACACAGACCGTCGCGAAGACGATGCCGCCCATCAGCTGAACGGTCATGATCACGAGGAGCGTCGCGATGACGCCACGGCGAGCCATTGGCGCCGATTTGTATCACACGCGGGCGATGCCCGCCGTACCATGGACTCGCCATGTGTAGCAGTTGAGTTGATCTCGCGGAGCGGTTCCGCTCTGCACCGTCATCCGCGATCACCGCGGCGGTCATCATGATCGTCGGCGGTTCCATGCTTTTCGCTGAACGCATCGCTCCGCTCCGTCGCACCGTCGAATCGAAACTCAGCCGCGTCATTCGTAACCTGGCAGCCGGCGGTGTGTCCCTCGCCCTCATGTCGCTCGTGCAGGCGCCTCTCCTGCAGCCGGTTGCCGCCTGGATCGTGAGCGAACGCGTCGGCCTGCTCCAGCTCGTGCGGTGGCCTCGCCCGGTCGAAATGCTCATCGGCATCGTGCTGCTCGACTACACGCTCTGGTGGTGGCATTGGGCGAGTCATCGCGTTCCGGTTCTCTGGCGATTCCATCTCGTGCACCACGTCGACCGGGACCTCGACGCTTCGACGGCGCTCCGCTTTCATTTCGGCGAGCTGGCCCTGTCGATCCCGATCCGTGCGGCGCAGATGATTCTCATCGGCGTCGATCCGCGGACCCTTTGGCTGTGGCAGACGATCCTCTTCGCGTCGATCCTGTTCCACCACGCCAACGTGCGGCTGCCGTTCCGCGTCGAGCGCCTGCTGGGCAAAGTGATCGTCACGCCGCGCATGCACGGCATTCATCACTCCGACCGTCTCGACGAGACGAACACGAACTGGTCGAGTCTGCTCTCGTGGTGGGACTACCTGCACGGCACGATGCGGCTCGACGTGCCGCAGGCGGAGATCACCATCGGTGTTCCGGCCTACTCCGCGCCGTCCGACGTAACGATCGGCAGGATTCTTCTGATGCCGTTCAAGCGGCAGCGTCGGGACTTTGAGCCGACTGATCGGGAAGCCGGCCAGTGCGACGCCGGTTCCGGCACCTCCGCAACTCCCCAGCTGAAAAACAGGAAGACCGGGCGGTGACAGCGCCCGGTCATCCGCCCGCGACGGGAGGGATGAACGCCAGCTCGTCGCCATCGTGGAGCTCGACGTCGGGTAATTCGTAGCTTTCGTTGATCGCGGTCATCGGGGGCTGCGCGTAGGCGGCGAGCTTCGGGTATTGCGCGCGCAGTTGCTGCCAGATGTCGAGGGGGCGCGTACCGCGGGCGAGGTCGAGCTCGGTTTCGCTCTGACCCGTGATGTCGCGCAGCACCGCGAAAAAAAGGAGGCGCACTTTCACGCGCGGCATTTTATCCTGCACGAACGAGCATGACCTTTCATCCGGGAATGACGGTCGATCAGGCGTTCGAAGCCCATCCGCATGCGCGCTGGGTCTTTGCCGCGTATCACCTCAGCGGCTGCAACGGCTGCTCGCGATCGAGCGCGGAAACGCTGGCCGAGGTCGCGGAGGGATATCAGCTGTCGCTGGAGAGGCTGCTGGCGGATCTGAATTCGCTCACACCCCGATCTGATCCGCGATCTCCAGCAATGCCTTGCGGATGAACGCGATGTGCTCCTCGAGCTCGACTCCGAGCTCCGCCGCGCCGTTGTAGATGTCGTCGCGGCTCACGCTGCGCGCGAACGCCTTGTCCTTCAGCTTCTTCTTCACCGACGCCGGCTTCACGTCGGTCATCTTCTTCGACGGCTGCACGAGCGAGCAGGCGACGAGGAAGCCGCACAGCTCATCGCAGGCGAAGAGCGCCTTGGCCATCGTCGTCGTGCGCGGCACGTTGGTGTACGGCGCGTGACCCATGATCGCGATGCGAAACTCTTCGTCGAAGCCGTGCTCCTCGAGGATCTTCGAGCCGACGTACGGATGCTGATCGGCATTCGGATAGGCCTCGTAATCGAAGTCGTGCAGGAGGCCGCACATCCCCCAGCGCACCGCGTCTTCACCGGGCGCGAAGCGGCGCGCGCAGGCCTTCATCGCCTGCTCCACGGCCAGCGCATGTTTTCGAAGCGAATCGGTTTTCGTGTACTCGTGCAGCAGAGCGAGAGCTTCGTCGCGAGTCTTCATGTCCCGCAAACGTTGCCTCATGCTCGGACAGAATTGCAACCGCATCGCTGGCGGCGGAAAATCTTGCCGGTCTCGACGTCAGGGTGGAGGGGTGGATTTCGGGAACAGCGCGATTTGGTAACTCATGCGCTGACAAACGGTTGCACGGATGAGCATCGAGGAAGGACGGAAACGGAAGGAGTTGGAGGCCGCCATTTCGCCGATTGGCGTGAATATCGCAACAGGTGGAGGCACGATGAATATGGTTCTGACCAGAGATTCGGAACCGCGGTGCGAGTCCAACCTACTTCACTCGCGCCTAGTGGCCGCTGCGGGCCCCCTCCTAAACTATTGGACCGATTTTGGACGATTAATCACTTAGCTTCCTTGAACCCTACCAACTGGCCGCAGCGGTCCAACCCCCTTCTCAGAAACACTCGCGGAGCCGAAAGGCTCCGCTAGTGCTTTAGGGACAAAAAAGTTCTGAGTGCTGAGTTCTGAGTGCTGAGTCGAAAGGACGAGGACACCTCAGAACTCAGCACTCAGAACTCAGCACTCAGAACTATAGAATCCGCGCGTGCCAGCCAAGCGTCCCAAGCTCTTCCTCATCGACGGCTCCAACAACGTCTACCGCTCCTACTTCGCCATCCGCAACCTGACGAACTCCTCGGGGATGGCGACGAACGCCGTCTACGGATTCACCACCACGCTGCGGAAGCTGCTGAAGGACCACAAGCCCGACTACATGGCGGTGGCTTTCGACATCGGGAGATCGAAAACGCGGCATGAGGCGTTCGAGGATTACAAGAAGGATCGCCGTCCGATGCCCGACGATCTCTCGATCCAGCTGCCGTTCGTGAACGAGGTGCTGGAGGGCTTCCGCATCCCGGTCATCGGTGTCGAGGATTGGGAAGCGGACGATCTGATCGGCTCCATCGCCTGCACCGCGCGCGACCGCGGCTACGACGTCGTGATCGCCACGTCCGACAAGGATTTCTACCAGGTCGTCGGCAACGGCATCAGCCTCTATCACACCGGCCGTGAAGTACTTTACGACGCAAAGGGAGTCGAGGAAGCGTTCGGACTTCCGCCGGAGAAGGTCGTCGACGTGATGGCCATCTGGGGCGATGCGATCGACAACATCCCGGGCGTGCCGGGCATCGGCGAGAAGGGGGCGAAGGCGCTCATCACCGAGTTCGGCTCGCTCGACGGCGTCTATGAGAACCTCGACAAGCTGAAGCCGGCGCAGAAGAAAAAACTCGAGGAGAGTCGCGACAAGGCGTACATGTCGCGCGACCTGGCGCGGATCAAGTGCGATCTCGAATACGAGCTCGACTTCGACACGCTGAAGATGCAGGAGCCTGATCGCGCGAAGCTGCACGACGTCTTCTCCCGACTCGAGTTCGCCTCGCTGATGCAGGAATTCCTCCCCGCGGCGCCCCAGGCCGCACGCGAGTACCGCGTGGCAGCGACAGGCGACGACGTTCGCGACTTCGTGAAAGGCGATGCGCCGATCGCGATCTGGGTCGAGCCGGACCTGGGCGCCGCCCTCTCCACTCGCAGAGGCGAATCGTTGATGGTTCCGATGAGCAACGAGAGCGTCGGCGCCGCGCTTCGCGAGCTGCTCGAGACCGACCGCCTCTTCATCGCGCACGACGCGAAGCTGCAGTGCCGGCGTCTGCGCGCCGCCGGCTGGCCGGCACCGAAGCGCTGGGCCGACACGATGCTGATGTCGTACGTGATCAACCCCGGTCTGCCGTCGCACGAGCTCGGAAACGTCGCGCGCGATCGCCTGAAGCAGGACGTGTTGACGCGCAAAGACATCGCGAAGACCGCGCCGCTCTTCGTCTCCGAGCATGAGAGCGATCCGTCCCAGCAATACCTCGGCGAGAAGTCCGACATCGCGCTAGCGCTGCGCGACGTGCTCGAACCGGAGCTGAAGGACGAGCTGCGCGACATCTACGAGAGGATCGAGCTGCCGCTGATGCCGGTCCTCGCGGCGATGGAGGAGCGCGGCATTCGCATCGATTGCGACCTGCTGCGCACGATGTCGGCGTCGATGGGCTCGACGCTCGCGGAGCTCGAAAAACAGATCTACGCCGAGGCAGGGATGGAGTTCAACATCAACTCACCGCAGCAGCTCGGACACATCCTGTTCGAGAAGCTGAACTATCCAGTCATCAAGAAAACGAAGGGAACGAAGGCGTTCTCGACGTCGGTGGAAGTGCTCGAGGAGCTGGCGACGCACGGATTCGCGGTGCCGCAGCTGATCCTGAAACATCGCGAGCTGCACAAACTGAAGTCGACGTACATCGACTCGCTGCCGCAGCTCATCGGCGCCGACGGCCGCGTGCACACCTCGTTCAACCAGGCGGTCGCGGCGACGGGACGCCTCTCGTCATCCGATCCGAATCTTCAGAACATTCCGATCCGCACCGAGCAGGGCCGCGAGATCCGGAAGGCGTTCGTTGCGGACGAGGGACAGGTCCTGATCTCCGCCGACTACTCGCAGGTCGAGCTGCGCATCCTCGCGCACATCTCGCAGGACGAGTCGCTGATCGAGACGTTCCGCCGCGGCGCGGACATCCATCGCGCCACCGCCGCGAAGATGTTCGGCTGCAGCGAAGAGGAGCTGTCGCACGATCAGCGGCGCGCGGCGAAGACGATCAACTTCGGCGTGCTCTACGGCATGTCGGCGTTCCGTCTGTCGAACGAGCTGGGCATCTCCGGCGGACAGGCGAAAGAGTGGATCGAGGCGTACTTCTCGCGCTATCCGAAGATCCAGGAGTACCTCGACAAGACGCTGGACGAGGCGCGTGCGACCGGCAAGGTCACGACGCTTTTCGGCCGCGTGCGCTACATCCCCGAGATCCACAACAAGTCGTTCACCGTGCGCGGCAACGCGGAGCGGATGGCGACGAACGCGCCGATTCAGGGGACGGCGGCCGATCTGCTGAAGCTGGCGATGATCGCGCTGGAGGATCGCCTGAACCGCGAAACGCGCGGGGCGCGGATGCTGCTCACGGTGCACGACGAAATCGTCATCGAGTCGCCGGAGGCGAGCGCAACCGAGGTGGCGGGAATCGTGAAAGAGACGATGGAGAACATCCACCCGCTGGCGGTGCCGCTCGCGGTGGACGCGCGGTGGGGACGCAGTTGGTACGACGCGAAGGACTGATACTCACGATCATCGCGATCGCGCTGACGATCGGCTGCCAGGAAGAGACACGGGTAGCGAAGGGCGCGCGCGAGCCGCAGGTCCGCGCGACCGTCGTGACGATCCGCACCACGATTCAACCGGCCAACAGGAGCTACGTCCACGCGCTGATGATCGCCAACGATCTCGCGCGCAGCGGCGATGAAGTCGATGCCTGGCGGCTCTTCGATCTGAAAAAGAACGAAGTCACGTTCGTCGACGACATAGCCAAGACGTATCGCACCGCCTCGCTCGATTCACTGACGAAGGAGCATCGCGACGCGTTCGCCGATGCTCCCGCGCCGGAGCTGCCGGTCGCGCAATGGAGCACGTCGGGCGCGAAGAAAACGATCGCCGGATTCGAGGCGACGCAATCGATGGTGCGGATGGGCGGCTATCAACGCGAGTTGTGGATCGCGGAGAAGTCGCCGATTCCTTCGCAGCTTTTCGCGTTCATGCGCGCGAGCGAGCCTGCGCCGTCGCCGATCGCAGGCATAACGCACGCGGTCGATGAAGGGCTGTTGAAGGTGCGCGGATTTCCGGTCTCCGATCACGCCGAGCTCGTGTACGACAGCAAGAAGCTGGTGGTCGATCGGACCGTGGAGAAGATCGAGCAGAAGGATGTGCCGGCGTCGTGGTTTGTAGTGCCGCTGAACTACAGGCAAGTTTATCCCGAGCGCAGCGAGGGATCAGCGGCGGCACCGCGCATGAACGTGCAATCTCGCCAGCCGCTCCGTTGATCCCTCCCCATCGCTTCGCTCAGGGTCGGGATGAACTGAGGGCTCACAACACCCGCCGCGAGTCGCCGATCCGCTTCGTGACGCCGTCGCGATCGAACTGTTCCAGCAGCGGAATGGCGATCTTGCGCGAGAGTCCGAAAAACTCCTTGAACTGACCGACGTCGATCGTCTCGCCCTTCTTCTCGGCCATGCGCACGCGCGCGGCGGCGAGCGCGTCGCGATGCAGGTAGATGCCGTCCGCGATCCGCACCAGCGTCCCCTGTTTGACCAGGAAGCTGACCACTCCTTCGATCACCTTCGGCTTCGAATGAATGGTCTTGATCAGCTCCGAAACAGGCGGCGGCGCGAGTCCGCCATCGGCGAATCGCTTCTCGATGGTCTGCGCCAGCTCGCCTTCGGTGCCGCCGAGTTTTTTCGCCCGCCCCGGGATGTCGAGTGCGTCGGCGGCGACGATCACGATCTTCTCGCTCTGCAGATCCATCAGCAGGAAGTTGATGACGCCCGCGTCGGCGCCGCGCGGAATCAGCTTCTGCACGAACTCCGACTTCGGCACGTTGATCGCCATCTTGTTCTCTTTGAAGTAGCGATCGAGGAATTCGATCGAGCGATGACGGAAGTCGGCGATGACGTCGTTGTGGATCCACCGGCCGTCGCCGGCGACCGCGAGATTCGGCACGTTCTTCAGCTCTTTGCGCAGCGTCTCGATCCGAATCCCGGTCCGCGCCTGCACCTCGGCAATGTCGAGTCCGCGCACGCCTTCGAGTTTTGCCATCAGCGACACGCGCTCCACGAGCGTCCCGCGCGCAAGCGCTTCGAGCATTTCGGTGCGCGTGCCGCGGCTCAGCTTCGGCAGATGCGCGTCGAGGATCACGCCGCCACCAATCGTCAGCGCCGGCGAGTAGCGGCGGATCACAAAGCGATCGCCCGCCACGGCGACGACCGACGATTCGAGGCGGACCTGGACGTACGCGCGCTGCCCCGGTTTCAACTCGCCCGTTGTCGCATCAACGAAGCGGATCGTGCCGAGAAGCTCCGAGGCGAGGTGATGGAACCGGATGCGCGTCTGGTCCTTCAGCGGCTTCGCGTCGTCGAGCAATTCGAGCTGCGCCGTGATCACCGACGACGCGCGAAGCGTGCCGGGCATCACGATCTGCTGCCCGCGCGCGATCTGGTCGTGTGAGATGTCGGGGAGGTTGACCGAGGTCCGTTCGCCCGCCGACGCCTGCTCGCGGGGGTCGCCGTGCACCTGAATGGCGCGAGCGCGGCTGCGGCGTCCGCCGGGCAGGAGCTCGACCTCGCTCTCGACCTTCAGCTGTCCCGAATACGACGTGCCGGTGATCACCGAACCGAAGCCTTTCATCGTGAAGACGCGATCGATCGGCAGGCGGAACACGCGCGTCGTCGCGTCGCGATCGCCGACGCCCGCCACCGACTCGAGCAGCGCCTTGCGCAGGTCGTCGAGCCCTTCGCCGGTCATGCTGCTGACCGGCACGATCGGTTTTCCGGCCAGGAAACTGCCGGCCACCAGCTCGTCGATCTCGAGGCGCACGAGCTCGACGATGTCGCGATCGACGAGATCGCGCTTCGTGATGGCCACGACGCCGGTCGGAATGCCGAGGAGCTTGCAGATCGCGAAATGCTCGCGGGTCTGCGGCTTGATCGATTCGTCCGCAGCGACGACCAGCAGCGCCGAATCGATGCCGCCGACGCCCGCCAGCATGTTCTTCACGAAGCGCTCGTGGCCCGGGACGTCGATGAATCCGATCTGGTACTCGTCGGTGATCCAGCTGGCGAACCCGAGGTCGATCGTGATTCCGCGCCGCTTCTCCTCGGGGAGACGATCGGTATCGACGCCGGTCAGCGCCTTCACCAGCGACGTCTTGCCGTGATCGATGTGGCCTGCGGTGCCGATGATGCGGCGCTTGCGCGTCATGTCGGGCGCATCGTATCGCCCAACGTCCCCGGCAGCTTCGCCTCCTGCCCCAGCGCCTCTTTCAGATCGACCGCGTTCACGATCGCCTGTCCGCGGAAGTGATTGTTCGTGATCACGTACGCGTCCTTGCTCTGCGCCATCTCCTCGATGCGGGCCACCCACGGCTCGAGCTCTTCCTTCGAATAGACATAGTTGTAGCGCTCCCACGACTCCGCATGCGCGAACCACTTCTCGTAGTTGCGGCCATGCAGGCGCGCGTAGGCGACCGGGCCTGTGACCGTCGCCGCCGGTTTGACCGATTCGTGGAAGAGCGGCTGATCGACATTCACCCACGACACGCCGTGCTCGTTCAGGAACGTGATGAACTCCTCGTTTTGAAACGTCGCATGGCGGACTTCCAGCGCCTGCGGATATCCATCGAAGGAGCGGAAGAGCGCCGACAACTTCTCGCGCGACTCGGGCGAATCCTTGAAGCTCCAGGGAAACTGCAGCAGGATCGCGCCGAGGCGGCCGGCATCGGCGAGCGGATCGAGGTAGGCGCGGAAGGCGTCGACGTCGTTCGGCTGCAGCTCCGCGTTCTCGTGCGTGAATCCTTTGAAGATCTTCGTCGTGAATCGGAAATTGGGGTTGTGCGCGACGCGGCGGACCCAGCTCTTCGAGTGCGACGGCGGCGGGATGCGGTAGAACGGCGAATTGATCTCGATCGTGTCGAAGAACGAAGCGAGGTAGGACAGCTCATCGAAGTGGCCGCGATGCGGTGGGTAGACGATTCCCTCCCAATCCTTGTAGCTCCAGCCGGCCGGTCCGATGCGAATGGAATGAGGTTCTGGCAAAGGTCAACACCTTGACGATGTTATTTGTAACATGCACAGACTTCGTTGCTTAACTTGCGGTGACTATGCTAAAAGCGAAGGAATATTTCCAACTGAATAACCCAACCCCGGACAGCAGATCGCGTCGCGGGGAAACTGTATCGGTTGGATGAGAGGGGGTCGATCGGCTGGTCCTTTTCGTCGTTACCCATATTGCGGGGGCGAGGTCGCGGCACCCCGCACGTGCACAGCGCTGCGGCATCCATTTCCAAGGTTCAAATTCGTAGGAGATCAAAGGTTCTACCATGGATACTTTCAACGACAAATCCCTCAACTGCGCGGACTGCGGTGGGCAGTTCGTTTTCACGAAGAACGAGCAGGCGTTTTATGCCGAGCGCGGTTTCACCAACGAGCCGAAGCGCTGTAAGAACTGCCGCGACAAACGGAAGATGGCCCGCGATGGCAACGGCGGAGGCCGTGACCGCGCGATGGTTAGCGTGACGTGTGACAGCTGCGGTGTCGCGACCGAAGTTCCCTTCACACCCGTCAGCGGAAAGCCCGTCTATTGCCGCGACTGCTACAACCAGAGACGGTCGAACTCACGCCCGTCGAGCTGGGCGTAGACACCTACGACAACGACGAAACGAAAGCGGACCTTCGGGTCCGCTTTTTTGTTGCGCGGTGTCACGGTTGCGTGGTTCCGCGGCACCCAGCAACCCCGCAACTTCGCAACCCCGCAACCCGTTTGCTAGAATCCGCCCGCCTTGACCCGTCCCCTCAGCAAGCCCGTCGACAATATCCTCGATCTCATCGGCAACACGCCGATGCTGAAGCTCCGGACCATCGGCGGCGGAAATGACGCCGGCATCTTCGCCAAGATGGAGTTCCTCAGCCCCGGCGGCTCCGTGAAGGACCGCATCGGCGTCGGAATGATCGAGCGGGCCGAAGCGGCCGGCCTCCTGAAGAAGGGCGGCACGATCATCGAGCCGACCGCCGGAAACACGGGCATCGGCCTCGCGCTGGCCGGCGTCCGGATGGGCTACCGCGTCATCCTCTGCGTCCCGGAGAACTTCTCCCTCGAAAAGCGCGAGGTGATGAAGGCGCTCGGCGGCGAAGTCGTCCTCACTCCGAAAGATGAAGGGATGAAGGCCGCGATCGCGAAGGCGCAGGAGCTGGCGCAGACCATCCCCGGCGCCTACGTCCCGCAGCAGTTCTCGAATCCGTTCAACACCGAATCGCACTACGACACGACCGCGCCGGAGATCTGGGAACAGATGGAAGGCCGGATCGACGCCTGGGTGGCAGGGGCGGGAACCGGCGGCACGTTCACCGGCGTCGCGAAGTATCTGAAGGAACGCGATCCGAAGATCTGGTGCGTGGTCGTCGAGCCGCAGGGCTCGATCCTCAAAGGCGGCGAGGCGGGACCGCACGAGGTCGAAGGGATCGGCGCCGGCTCGTTCATCCCGCCGGTGCTCGACATGTCGCTCGCCGATGAAGTGATCCAGGTCTACGACTCGCCTGCGTTCGCGATGGTGCGGCGCATGGCGGAAGCCGAGGGAGTCCTCGGCGGCTCGAGCGCCGGCTGCAACGTGCACGCCGCGCTCGAAGTCGCGCAGCGCCTCGGTGCCGGCAAGCGCGTGGTCACGCTCATCCCCGACGCAGCCGAGCGATACATGTCGAAAGGCATCTACACCAAGTGGGCGAAGCCTGCCGCGCCCGATCAAGCCGACTGAGGTCACATCATGGGCTTTTCCACTGATTGCATCCACGCGGGCCAGGAGCCTGAACCGACGACGGGCGCCGTGTCGGTGCCGATTTTCCAGACCTCGACCTACGTGCAGCCCGAGCTCGGACGGCACAAGGGATTCGAGTACGCGCGGACCCAGAACCCGACCCGCTTCGCGACCGAGGCCGCGCTCGCGGCGCTCGAGCGCGGCAAGCACGGACACTGTTTCGCGTCCGGCATGTCGGCCATCGACACCGTCTTCCGTCTGCTGAAGTCGGGCGATCACGTCGTCACCGGCGAGAACATGTACGGCGGCTCCTACCGGCTCTTCAGCCGCGTCTGCGAGAAGTTCGGACTGGAGTTCACCTACGTCGACACGTCTAGGCTCGACCAGGTGAAAGCTGCGATCCGTCCCAACACGAAGATCGTCTATCTCGAGACGCCGACGAATCCGATGATGACGATTACCGACATCGCCGCCTGCGCGGAGCTCGCGCACCAGAGCGGCGCGCTGGTCGTGGTCGACAACACGTTCTGCTCGCCCTACCTGCAGCGGCCGATCGAGCTCGGCGCCGACATCGTCGTGCACTCCACGACCAAGTTCCTCAACGGTCATTCCGATTCGGTCGGCGGCGTCGTCGTGACGAATACCGACGAGCTGGCGCAGCAGATCGGATTTCTGCAGAACGCGGTCGGCGCGATCCTCTCGCCGTTCGATTCCTGGCTCGTGCTGCGCGGCATCAAGACGCTGGCTGTGCGGATGAAGCGTCACGAAGAGAACGGCCAGGCGATGGCGAACTACCTCGCCCATCACACGAAGGTGAAGAAGCTCTACTACCCCGGCCTCGCCGATCATCCGCAGCACGATCTCGCGCGGCGGCAGATGAGCGGCTTCGGCGCCGTGATCGCGTTCGAGCTCGGCTCGTACGACAACGCCAAGAAGTTCCTCGACCGCGTGAAGCTCTGCTCCCTCGGCGAATCGCTCGGCGGCGTCGAGACGCTGATCTCGCACCCCGAGTCGATGACCCACGCCTCCGTTCCAATCGAAACCCGCACACGCCTCGGCATCACCCCCGGCCTGGTGCGCATCTCGGTGGGGATCGAGGACATCGAAGACCTCATCGCGGATCTCGAGAACGCCTTCGACGGGATCTAGCGCTTTCGCCGAGCGTGAGTCGAGGGACCCGGGTGGGCGGAAGGCGCGATTCGCAATCACGATTCGCGAGCCGCCACCCGCCCAGGTCCCTCGACTCCGCTCGGGATGACGTTAGAGTATGTCGATACAATACCCTCGCTCATGACCTCCGCACTGCCGGTCGCGTTGATTGTCGCGACGTATCTCATCGGCTCGATCCCGTTCAGTTTTCTCGTCCCGTTTTTGATGACGGGGAAGGACATCCGCAAGCATGGGAGCCGGAATGTCGGGGCGACGAATGTGGCGCGTACGTTCGGGAAAGCCCCCGGGATCGTCGCGCTTTTGCTCGACATCGCGAAGGGCTTTGCCGCGGTCGAAGTGGCGCGTTGGCTGGTGATGCGTTCCGATTGGCCGCTGGTGGCGCACAGCATCAACTCGCCGTTCTACGAGTCGCGTGAGCTGTGGATCGCGCTCGGCGCGCTGATCGCCGTGCTGGCGCACATGTTTCCGGTCTGGCTCCGGTTCCACGGCGGGAAGGGTGTGGCGACGGCCACGGGTGCGTTTCTGGCGCTCGACGCGAAGGTGGTGCTCGCCGGGATCATCGTGTTCATCATCGTTATTCTCGTCACGCGCATCGTCTCGCTGGCGTCGATCGTCAGCTCGGCCTCGATCCCGCTCTTCTTTCATTTCCTCGCCGACGCGCCGTTCTGGCGGGTGGCGATCAGCATCCTGATCTCGATAGCGATCATCGCCAAACATCACTCCAACATCGCGCGGCTGGTCCACGGGGAGGAGCGACGCATGGGTGAACGGAAGTGAAGATCTCGGTCATCGGCGCCGGCTCGTTCGGCACGGCGATGGCGCTCGTGGCGGCGCGCTGCGGCAATCATGTGATGTTGTGGGCGCACGACCCGCGCGTGGCCGACGAGATGCGCACGACCGGCACGAACTCGGTCTATCTGCCCGACATCGCGCTCGGCGAGCAGGTGACGCCGACGTGCGATCTGGCCGAGGCCGCGGCGTACAGCGACGTGCTGTTCATGGTCGTGCCGAGCCATCACTACCGCTCGGTGCTGACGCAACTGCTGCCGAATCTCAGCGGACGCGTCAGCGTGATCTCCGGGACGAAGGGGATCGAGAACCAGACGCTCGAGCGGATGTCGGAAGTCTCCCGCGCGGTCCTCGGCGACGCGATGCAATCGTTCGCCGTGCTATCGGGACCGACATTCGCCGTTGAAGCGGCGCGCGGCGATCCGACGGCCGCTGTCATCGCCTCGCACGACGTCGAGTTCGCGAAGACGGTGCAGCAGGCGATGTCGGGATCGACGTTCAGGCTCTATCACTCCGATGACGTGATCGGCGTGGAGCTCGGCGGATCGCTGAAAAACGTCGTGGCCATCGCTGCGGGAGTCCTCGAAGGCCTCGGCCTCGGATCGAACACGAACGCCGCGCTCGTCACGCGCGGCCTGCGCGAGATGACGCGCCTCGGCATGGCGCTCGGCGGAAAGCTCGAGACCTTCGCCGGACTGGCCGGCATGGGCGATCTCGTGCTGACCTGCACCGGCGCGCTGTCGCGCAATCGGCGCGTCGGCGTGCAACTCGGCCGCGGCAAGCGGCTGCCCGACATCCTTGCGGAAACGCGCGAGGTGGCCGAGGGAGTGAAGACCTCGAAGTCGGCGAAGGACCTCAGCGAGCGGCATCAGATCGAGATGCCGATCACGACGGAGATGTATCGCGTGCTGTACGAGGACGAAACGGCCAGAGCCGCGGTCCAGCGTTTGATGACGCGAACGCTGAAAGCAGAAGCGGTGTGAGGGGTCAGGAACGCTGAGCGAAGCGAAGCGTCAGCCAAGGCGCCGCGATGACCACACTTCAGGCGCGTCGCCCAAAGAATCATCATCGTGGCGCCTTGATTGATGCTTCGCTACGCTCAGCATGACGAGAGGGAGCGCATAGCACGCGGCGAACACGAGCGCGATTGGAGCGCCGTCGTACAGCAGATACGACGCCGGTGCGCAGAGCGCGAGGTAGATCCAGCGCGAGTCGTGCGCGATCGCCAGCGGCACGAGCACGATCCAGTACCAGGGGTGAATCGCCGGCGAGCAGAGGAGCAGGATGCCGACCGCCGCGTGTGGTGTGCGCGCCCACGCGATGCCCGTCAGCGCGAGGACGCCGAGGATGCAGCGCGTCACGAAATCGGCGTAGAGATGGCGGTAGACGAACGGCGCAATCGCCTCGAGGTGCAGCGGATCCTTGATCGATGTCCACGTATTCTTCAGATGCTCGGCGACGTGCAGTGAATCAACCGCGGAGAACGTCAGCGAATACGCGGGCGAGTTGAAGATCCAGCGCGTGGCGTAGTCGCGCATGCCGTCCATGAAGTGGCCGCTGGCGATGAACGGGATTGCCGGCGCCACGAGCACGAGCGCGAAGATCGACGCCCAGCGCACGCGATTCGGCGCGCGCATCAGCAGGGATGGAACGGCGGCAATCGGGATGACCTTCGTTCCGACGCTGCACGCTGCTGCGGTTGCGGAATTGCGGAAGTACGCGATCGCGAGCAGCAGCGCGGCGACGATTTCGACATGTCCGCTCCAGATCCCTTCGAAGATCAGCGGCGGGAACGTCGCGTAGGCGAGCGCGCCGCGATCGCGCAGGAGGCGGAGCGTGAGGAGCTCCGCGGCGATGAGCGCGATGCGCCACAACGTCATTCGATGGAAGAGCGCAAAGAGGATCTCCGCATGCGGCGGATAGATCGTCCGGATCTCCGGATGATTCACGCGTGGATCGTCGGGAAATGCCGCGTACGGATTCTGTCCCGCGGCCAGCGTGCGTCCGTCGAAGAGATAACGATAGATGTCGCCCGAGAGGAACGGCTGCGGGATCAGCATCATGGCCCGCAACGCGATGGCGATGGCCACGACGTACCGAAATCGCACCGGCGCACGCCGCGCGAAGAGCCACGCGACGGCCGAAACGGCGTACGCGGCAACGAAACCTGAAAATCCGAAGCGATGGCTTGCGAAAGAGGCGGCGGCCACGGATGCGGCGAGTACAATCAGCGCCGCTCGATGTCCGGTCTCGATGCCGCGGTCCTCTGCACGTACTATCTCGCCCTCGGCGTGCTCGCGGTCTACGGCGCCCATCGTTTCTATCTTGTCAGATTGCGGCGCCGCCACGCGGACACCCACCCCTCCGCGCCCGCGCCCGAACGCTGGCCGTCGCTCACCGTACAGCTTCCGCTCTTCAACGAGCCGAACGTCGCCGCGCGGCTGATCGACGCGGTGGCGCAACTCGAATACGCCGGCCTGCTCGACGTCCAGGTGCTCGACGACTCGACCGATGACACGCCGTCGATCGTCGCCGAGCGCGTCGAACATTGGCAGGCGCGCGGCGTACGGATCGCGCACATCCGCCGCGATTCGCGCGACGGCTACAAGGCAGGCGCGCTCGCACACGGGCTGCGGCTTTCGCACGCCGAACTGCTCGCGGTTTTCGACGCCGATTTCGTCCCGGCGCCCGACACGCTCGCGCGGATGGTGCCGCATTTCGTCGATGGAGTCGGGATGGTGCAGGCGCGCTGGACGCATCTCAATCGCACCCGCTCGATGCTGACTCGCGTGCAGGCGCTCTACCTCGACGGGCACTTCGCGATCGAGTCCGCGGCGCGTCACTTCGGCGGGCGCTTCTTCAACTTCAATGGCACCGCGGGCATCTGGCGGCGCGAGGCGATCGAGGACGCGGGCGGGTGGTCGGCGTCGACGCTGACCGAGGATCTCGACCTCTCGTATCGCGCGCAGATGGCGGGCTGGAAGTTCGTGTTCTTACCCGACGTGGAAGTGCCGGCGGAGCTTCCTGCCGCGCTCAGCGGATTTCAGGAGCAGCAGCATCGTTGGGCGAAGGGCTCGGTGCAGACGGCGCGAAACATCTTGCCGGCGCTCGCGCGGAGCGACTTCGGCGCGAAGGTGAAGGCCGAGGCGTTTTTTCATCTGACGGGAAACGCGGCGTACGTGTTGTCGCTCGTCGTCGCGTTGCTGATGGTGCCGGCGATTCTCATCCGGCAGCGGCTCGGCATCGCCTGGACGCTCTCGATCGACGCGGTGATCTTCTTCAGCTCGACCTGCTCCGTGATGCTTTTCTACATCGAGGGACAACGCTTCGCGCATCAGCCGCGACCTTCGATCCGCGAGTTGATCGCGGTGTTGCCGGTCGGCATCGGCATTTCGATCCGCAACTCCGCCGCGGTGCTGGAAGGATTGTTCGAGAAGGGCGGGCACTTCCGGCGGACGCCGAAGCAGGGAGATGTAGGACAGGAAACGTTCGAACGCCCACCACGCGTCCCGCTCGCCGAGGTTGCGCTGGCCCTGTTCTTCGCGCTCGCCACCACCACCCTCATCGCGGCTCATCAGTGGGTCTCGCTTCCGTTCGTGATGCTCTTCCTCGGCGGCTACAGCTACGTCGCGATCCGAGGAGTTGCCGAGCGGCTGAGCCATTCGTAACGGTTTACACTTCGCTCGTGCACAAGCAGACCCTCGGCGACATGTTGCTCGCCGCGAATCTCATCGATGAAGTGCAGATGCAGATCGCGCTCGCCGAACAGAAGCGGACCAGCCGCCGCTTCGGGTCGACGCTCGTCGATCTGAAGTTCATCGATGAGAACGTGCTCGCCGCGTTCCTCTCCAAGCAGATCGACATCCCCTGCATCAGCCTGCTGCACATCGACATCCCGAAGAAGGTGTTGCGGAAGATGACTCGGATCACGTCGCTCGAATGCCAGGCGATCCCGGTGCGCATGGACGAAGGCCGCCTGGCCGTGGCGATGGTCGATCCGACCGACATGGATCTGATCGCGCGGCTGGAGGAAGCGACGGCGATGATCGTCTCGCCGCTGATCGCGCCGGAGAGCTCGATCACGACGATGATCGACAAGTTCTATCCGCCCGAGAACGATGGCGAGTCGACGCTCTCACAGCGCGCGGCGGCCAGCATGCCGGCGGCCGATCCGATTTTTCTCGATCTGATCGAGGAGCTCGACAACGCCGACATCGACGACCGGCTCACGCGCATCGAGCAGAGTCTCGATCGGATCTGGACGTTGTTGGAGAGAGTGCTGCGCGAGTTGGAAGTGAAGCGTTAGGCCGGCCTACGGCTTCTTCTCTTCAGGCTTCTGCACCTGCTGCATCTGATGCTCCATCCGGGCGGGATCGAGATCCTCGTTCAGCGTTTCGCCCTCGTATTGCATCTGCAGCTCCTTGACCACCTTCTGACGGTCCCGCTCCGCAGTCCGCTGCTTCTCCTGTCCCCCGACCGCATTCGGCGCCGCCGAAGGCTTCGGCGTGGTGGTGACTTCGGGCGAGATCGGAGGAAGTGGGTGAATCGGAGCCTGTTGCACGGTCGTCGTGAAGTGGCCGCCGGCAGTGACCAGAGTCTCGTTCGTGATGACGAACGCCGGCTTCTTGCCGAGGCGGTTAGCGCGTTTCGCGGCGGCAACGAGCGGGGAATCGCCCTGCACCGGTTGCTGCACCGGATTCGGTACCGGCTTCGGATCGGCGGCAAAAAGAGGCACTGCGACGACGACCATGGCGGCGAATGTCAGAGTCCGGTTCATCACTGATCTCCTGATATCACTACAGAATGCGCGCAATCTCGCGTAGATTTCCGCCGTCGTGCCCGCTCTGGCCCTGAATCTTGCATTTTTAGTCTCCTGGATGAATCCGGAACTGCTGGTGCAGAAGTGGGGTTACCTTGCCGTTTTCGTCGGCACCTTCCTCGAAGGGGAGACGATTCTCGTCATCGCCGGCTTCATGGCCGAGCGCGGATACATGCAGATCATCATCGTCGGGGTGGTTGCATTTTTCGGCGCGTTCACCGGACATGTCTGCTGGTTCTGGCTCGGGCGAGCGCAGGGAATGAAGCTGCTCGACCGCTTCCCGCGGATGAAGAAGCACTTCGGAAAAGGGATCCGGATGTTCGAGCGCTACGGCGCCCCGGCCATCTTCATCACGCAATGGCTCTACGGACTGCGCATCACCTGCGCGGTGATCATCGGCATCTCCCGCATCTCGACGATCAAGTTTCTGATCTACGAAGCGATCAGCTGTCTCGTCTGGGCCGCGGCCATCTCCTGCGCCGGCTATTTCTTCGGCGAAGTCGTCGAGCGTGTGCTCGGCAAGGCCGCGCACATCGAGAGATGGGGGCTGCTGCTTCTCGTGGTCGTCGGCCTCTCGATCTGGGGCTATCACCAATGGAAAGAGCGAAAGCAAAGTGCTGAGGACTGAGTGCTGAGGACTGAGTGCTGAGGACTGAGTGCTGAGTGCTGAGTACGCTCCGCGACGTTCCTAACTCAGTCCTCAGTCTTCAGCACTTGAGAGCTAGAAGCTCGCCGAGGTCGTCACGAAGCCCTGCTGCGCTTCGTACGTGCTCGCCGCGTAGCGCGACATCAGCAACACTCGCGTCATCACCTTGCGCGATTTCGCGGGGCCGGCGATCTTCACCTCGAAGCCCGACGGGAACTGCGGCAGCGACGTGTCCGTCTTCGCGAACACGTTGATCGGCATCGGCAGTTTGTACGTGCCGAAGGCGATCGAGTAATCCATCCGTCCGGAGATCCGGCCGCCACGCAGCTCCGGAAAGAGGGAGATCGTCGACGCGATGTCGATCTTCGCGTTGTTGATCGCCGTCGCGAAGTTGCCGTTCGACGGGACTGTGTAGAACGCGCTGCCGATCGGCTGGCCCGGATTCCAGGCGCGCGTGATGCCGGCGGCGATGATCTTCGTCGCGATCGGGCGCAGCTGCGTGCTCGTCATGCTGCTCAGCTGAAAGTAGTCGGCGTACTGGATGCTCGTGCTCTGCAGCAGATCGAGCGTGAACGTGCTCGACGAGAACCGCCGCGTGGAGTTGGGCGAGAGGAAGAAGTACTCGAAGCAGTAGCGATCGGCGAGAAACTCGATGTCGGGCGTGTGTGAGTCGCCGTCGTCGTCGTAAAACATCGACAGCGGCTCGAGCTGGCGCACGATGAGGTACGAGTTGCCGGTGTAGCGCGTGGTGGTGTCGGGCGCCATCGTCTCGTCGCCGCTCTGCAGCACCGGCAGCAGCGTGGTGGTCCAGGCCGGATATTTGGTTGGAATCTGAAGTGCGGATCGATACGCGGCGCCGTCGGTATCTTCCTGAAACACCTGCCGCGCCTGCACGGTCTCGGTCTGCAGCGCGTTCATCGCGCGCTGCGACATGATCACCAGATCGTTGTGGCTCTCGTTGAACATCGTCGCGCGCATCGTCTGATCCATGATCGAGTAGACGATCAGCATCAGCACCGACACGACGCCGAGGGTGACCGAGACTTCGATGAGCGTGAATCCGCGTTGACGGCGCCCCTTACACGGCGCTGCGCGCCACCCTCGCTCATGCCGCGGAGCGGCATCGGCCAATAGCCGGGGGTGACGAGCGCAGACCGTCACCCCCGGACTGCAAGGCGGCGAGGAAGTGCGCCGCTGCAGCGGCGCTGGAAATCCAGCGCCCCTGCCGGGGCGCATGTTGGAATTCACGCCAATATCCGGGGGTGGCGCGCTGCGCGCTTGACCCCCGGCTACATGCCGAAGCCGCTCCGCGGCTATGGCGGTTGGTGTCTTCATCGCATCACCTCTTGATGAACGCCCGGTACTGGTGAAACGCGTAGTGCAGCGGCAGCTGATCGCGGTACGCCTCGATGCGGATGATGTAGTTGCCTTTCGGGAAATTGTTGACCGGCACGGCCCAGTCGTAGGACGTGGCGGTGATGAGGTTCGCGGGATCGGACGGCCTCACGCCCGCCTGCGCGGCCGAGTCGTCGCGCATGTTGAGCCAGGTCCGCCCGTTGTCGCGGCTATAGATCGTCGCGAAGCGCACCGTCGTCGTGTCGCTGAACGTCGACGAATACGCGGGCGTGTATTTCAGCCCGTCCCAGCGCAGCCATTGCGAGGTCCAGGCGATGTGGATCGTCGACGGGTTGCGCAGGTCGGTGTCGTCATTCGGCGTGGTGATGGCGACGCGCGGCAGCTGGCGCACGCGCGAGGCATCGAGGACGCCGGCCGTGCTGTACAGCCCTCCCGCGAGGTAGCTCTGCACGAGACTGAGGAACGACCAGCGCGAGATGAACGACACACCCGAGGTGCCGGTCGGCGAGAGGCCGTTGACCACGACGAACGCCGTGTCTGTGCCGTCGCGCATCGTGAGGAGCGAGCTCCCCGGGATGTTCGTCGTGTGCTTGTAGAAATGCGAAAGCACCCCGAGCGTCGTGGCCGAGCCGTACACCGGCTGCAGGAAGTGATCGGGGTTCATCGTGCTGTCGTTGATGTTGATATCGAATGGACGGGCGTTCGCGATGGACGCCGGCAGCGGCAGGTCGTACGTCGACGCGATGTCGTTCCCCTCGGTATCGAGCGAGCCGGTCGTGCCGTCCTGATAGCGATGATGGAACGTCGACGTCGCGCTGCCGCTCCAGAAGAACGTCGTGCTGCCCTCTTCCTGCGGACGCCGCACCGCGTCGTTGAACGCCGTGCCGGCCGGGAGGTTGGGCGTGATCGCCGAGCGGAGCACGCGCGAGAACGTGCCGGCGCCGGTGCCTGTCGGAAGGTTGCCGGTCGACATCCAGGTGTTCCACTGCGAATCGGGCGTCAGCTCGCCGAGCCATGACAGCGACCACCAGTAATTGCCGGTGGAGTTCTCGCGGATGTACTTCACGCCGCCGCTCAGATCGTTCGTGATCGACTGCTCGTTCCGCGTTCCGGTCACGCCGGTGTACGGCTTCGACGAGACCGGGATGCTGTTCGGAAAGCCGTTCGAATCGTCGTAGCCGATCTCGTTGCCGATGCCGACGTAAAAGTATGAAAAGCCGGTCATCGTCGTGTAGACCGAGTGCGTCTTGATCACCGACGAGCGGAGCACCTGGTAAATGCGCGGCACGTCGATCTCCAGCATGCCGCTGCGTGTATCCCAGCCGTCGTTGCTCGCGTTCGTGTCGGCCGTGTTGTTCTTGATGCCGTACCAGGTCCCGCTGAGCGCGGGCGCGTCGTACGACCATCCCGGCCACGACGCCGCGGCGTTCGTCGTGCCGGCGTGGAAGTCGTCGAAGTAGCGGTTGTAGCCCATGCCGAGCGCGTTCGCGCGGGTGCGCCCCGACGAGCCGTGCGGCATCTTCAGATCGGCGTAGGGGCAATGCCGCGGATCGCCGAGGATCTGAAAGCGCTCCGTGATCGGCAGGTTCGGATCGTTCGTCGAATCGCCGAAGATCCAGGTGTCCGTCCCGCGCCACGAATACGTGCGCGAGACGTTCGTCGGCGCGGGCGTCGTCGAGGTGCCGATCTGCGTGTCGGCCTCGATCATCGCGTTCGACGGCAGCGCCGACGCCGGAATGGAGATGATCCAGCGCGCGGTGTTCTTCTCGACGTCGTTGATGCTGGCGAGGTTCGTCGTGAACGCGGCCGGCGATGTGCCGTCGGGGAGGTTCTCGACTGGCGACGGGATGTATTCGAGTCCGTACAACCGCTTCGTCGATGACAGTCCGCCGCGGTCGCACGGATTCGTCACCTGCACGCAAGGTGTCTTCAGCGGCGAGTTGTAGAGCGTGAAGAGCGTGTCTTTGCCGTCGGTGGTCGACGACCAGTACATCCCCGGTCCGGAGATCATCGGCGCGATCTGCGACGTGTACGCGACGTTGCCGATGCCGCCGCTGATCGAGACGACGTCGTTCGGCGACGCGGTGTAGCGGATGTTCTTCAACCTCACGGTGATCGGCACGTTCAACGTGTCCGCCACCGAGCCGGGACTGGCGAGGTTCGTGTGGTACGAGTAGACGCGGAGATTGAGCGCGTCGCTGTTCGTGTAGCGCAGCTTCTCCGGATGCGTGACGACGCGGACGTTCGGCCAGGTCGCCGGATCCTTCGCCGCGTCGGAGTAATTGCGCACCGGCGGAAATGGGAAGAGCTCGCCGTGCAGGTTGATGATGATGGCGTTCTTGTACTGCGTCGGATGCATGTACATGTCATCGAGCAGCAACCGGAACGTCGGGGTATCGGCCGACTCCAGTCCGGCCGCCACGCGGGCATCGAACAGCGCGCGCTCCTCGGGGTAGCGCGCGGCGTTGTTGTACTGATCGGCGAGCGAGTAGGGCAGCGGATTCGTCGTCGCGTCGTATCCGTTCGTCACGGTGGTGTCGACGCGCACGCGGCCGGAGAAGAAGTCGGGCGGGTAGTAGAAATTGACCGCCGAGCCGCTCGGCATCAGGCCGGGATAGAAGTAGACCGAATCGATCGAGGCGGTCGAATCGTTCGTCTCATTCACGAACGGCGTGTAGTACGGGTCGCGGCCGTACGACAGTTTGCGGATCCAGTGCCGGCGGAACTGCAGGCCTGGCTGCCGGGCCTCGAGATCGGCCATCGCGCTGTCGACGAACGGCACGACGTCCTGCATGTAGACCCACCAGCCGGGGATGTTCTCGATCGCGATCAGGTAGATGTCGTAGACCTGCGTCGGAGGGGAGTTCGTGCCGACCGTGCTCAACACGCTGGCCACCTCCGCGAGCAGACGCTGGCCGCTCTTTTCGTTGATGAAGACCTTCACGTTCACGACGCGGAGATCGTTCGCTCCCGGAATCTTCTGCACCGTGACGCGGCGCTCGAAGAGCCAGCGGTTCGTGCCCATGCGCGTGTTGCCGCTGGCGGGACTGGCGGGATCGGTGATCGCGGTCTGCGTCGTCAGCAGCGTGCGGTTCGTCACGCCATCGTCGAACTGATCGAGCACCACGGCATTCGTGCTGTTGCCCGACTGGATCAGCGCGCGCAGCTCCTCGAGCATCGAGATCGCCTTCTGTGTGGCGAACTGCTTGTTGATGTTGTCCTGCGTGCCGCGATACGCGGTCGTCAGCATCGTCGATGAGAAGACGATGAGCGTGCCGGCGATGGCGATGGCGATGAGGGCCTCTGCGAGCGTTGATCCGCGTTGTGTCGTGCGTCGCATGATCAGTTCCCCTTGGTGACGATCCACGGTGAGCGGCTGAAGAGGTAGTTCCCTTTCTGCAGGCGGATCTGATCGAGGATCGATGAGTCGTAGTCGATCTCCGCGATCTCCGATCCGCCGCTCATCTGCACGTTGCCGTTGACGATGACCGAGCCGGTGAGGCTCGAGGGCGGCGACATCACGAAATTTCCGCCCACCCAGACCAGGCCGTTGAAGAACGCGTTCGACTGCGGATTGAGCGTGAGATTGCCGAGGACCACCAGGATGCCGCTGCCGGTCAGGCGCCTCGTCGGATTGAAAGTGGCGTTGCCGCGGACGACGATCAGCGACATGGTCGGCATCGGGTCGGGGAGATCGCGCTCGTCGTCGACGACGATGTCGGCCATGCCGATGAGCTCCTGCTGCGTGACGCCGAAGACGCTGCTCAGCGCGAACGAGCCGTTGGTCGTGTTCTGCGCCGGATTGCCGCTCACGGTGCCGCTGACGCGCGGCGTGCCGGTCGACGGCGCGTAGGCGACGCCGATGCCGTTCGTGCCGCCGAGGACGCGGCCGCTGGCGGAGATGTTGATGTTGCGGCCGGTCACGCTGCTCAGCGCGGCGTTCGCAGGCAGCGCGAGCGCGAGCCGCTGGATCTCCGCGCGTATCGTCTTCTTCGCCAGGACCGTGTTGCCGTTCACGCCCGGTCCGCTGCCGGCGCTGTTCTGCACGTAGACGTAGCCGACGGAGTCGATCTGCCAGACCGTGCCGGGAGTGCGGCGTCGTCGCGTGCTGACGTCGGTCACGGCCGACTTGCGCACTTCGTAGCGGCCGGTGACGCGGCCGGGATCGGAGATCTGGTAGGTGCGGACAATGCCGATCGTGGAGTCTTCGGTGTCGGTGCCGGTCGGATTGAATGCGGTCACCGGCTGCACGCGTTGATGGACGAACCAGGAGAGCGCGTTCGTCAGTCCGGCCGATGAGGCATTGAACGACTGCCCCTGCGCAGTGAGCTGGCGGGCGGTCATGCGCCCCGACATGCGCGTGATCGTCAGCGCCGTCGCCAGGAGCAGCAGGACGAGGGCGCTGGCGAAGAGGACGATGATGAGCGCCGCACCGCGCTCACTGCTGCGTTGACGTCGAGACACACCTTCTCCGTTCGGTCATTCGACCGCATCTCTTCCGGGGGTCTTTCTGGATGTGCTTTAAAAAAGGAAAAGGGGCATTACGCCCCTATGTTCGGCCCGATGGCCGGCGATCCGTAAGTCGATTGCGCTACATCGCTATCGCATTTCCTCCGGAAACTAAAAAAGGGGCTGTACGCCCCTTTGTTGGTATTTCTACCGCGATTCTTTGGAGGATTTGAATTGTCGGCGGTCGATATCAAACGCGCGTATGGAGCGTCGTCAAAGATTCGTGAATGTGGATGACGTTGTGATCGAACTCACATGCGGGTGCTGCCTGTTTGCCGCGGAGCGGCATCGGCCAATAGCCGGGGGTGACGAGCGCAGGTCGTCACCCCCGGACTCCCATGTGGACAAGGAATTGCGCCGCGGCAGCGGCGCTGGAATCCGGCGCCCCTGCCAGGGCGCATCGCGGAATTCACGCACGTATCCGGGGGTGGCGCGCTGCGCGCTTGACCCCCGGCTACTTGCCGAAGCCGCTCCGCGGCTCTTTGGCCAATCAACGCCGCCGGCCGGGCCGGCTCACCCCTCGAAGTGTTTGAACTCCAGCTCCGCTTGCGCGGCCGCGAGTCGTGCGACCGGCACTCGGTACGGCGAGCAGGAAACGTAGTTGAGGCCGCACGAGCGGAAGAAACGAATTGAATCGGGATCGCCGCCGTGCTCGCCGCAGACGCCGACCTTCAGCTTGTCGTTCGTGCTCCGTCCGCGGTCGGTGCCGAGGCGTACGAGCTGGCCGACTCCTTCCTGATCGATCGATTCGAACGGATCCTTCGGCAGGATCTTCTTGTCGACGTACTCGGGGAGGAACGAGCCGGCGTCGTCGCGCGAGTAGCCGAACGTCATCTGCGTCAGGTCGTTCGTGCCGAAGGAGAAGAACTCCGCCACTTCGCCCAGCTTCTCCGCGATCAGCGCCGCGCGCGGGATCTCGATCATCGTCCCGACGATCACCGGCAGCTCCTCGCCGCGCTCCTGCAGCGTTTCGGCCGCCACGCGGCGGACCATCTCCGTCAAGGTAGTCAACTCCTTGACCGTTCCGACGAGCGGGATCATGACCTCGGGGCGCGCGTCGACCCCTTCCTTCTTCACGTCGCACGCCGCCTGGAAGATGGCGCGGACCTGCATCTCGTAGATCTCAGGGAAGGTGACCGCCAGGCGGCAGCCGCGATGACCGAGCATCGGATTCGATTCGTGGAGCTGATTCACTTTCGCGCGCAGCTCGACGAAGCCCCAGCCCATGTCGCGAGCCACGGCGGAGATCTGCTGCTCGCTCTGCGGCAGGAACTCGTGCAGCGGCGGATCGAGCAGGCGGATCGTGATCGGCAGTCCGGGGAGCTCGCGGAAGATCCCTTCGAAGTCCGCTTTCTGGAACGGCAGCAACTGATCGAGCGCGTGCCGCCGCCCCTTTTCGTCGCGGGCGAGGATCATTTCGCGAACGCGAAGGATCCGCTCCTCGGCGAAGAACATGTGCTCGGTTCTGCAGAGGCCGATGCCGGCCGCGCCGAACAGCCGCGCCACGCGTGCATCTTTCGGCGTGTCGGCATTCGTCCGGACGCCGAGGGTGCGGATCTCGTCCGCCCATTTCAGCAGGCGATCGAAGTTGCGGTAGATCTCCGAGTCGCCCGCCTCCATCGTGTTCTCGATCAGAACCTGGATCACTTCGGATGGCCTGGTCGCGAGCTTGCCGGCGATGATCTCGCCACTGGTGCCGTCGATCGACAACCAGTCGCCTTCTTCCAGCGGCTCGTGTCCCTCGGATCGAACTTCGCCGCGGCCGTAGTCGACGCGAAGCGTGCCCGCGCCGACGACGCACGGCCGTCCCATGCCGCGCGCCACGACCGCCGCGTGCGACGTCAGTCCGCCGCGCGTGGTGAGGATGCCGGCCGCGCTGTGCATGCCGGCGATGTCCTCCGGTGACGTCTCGATTCGCACGAGGATCACCGGATCGTCCTTCGCCATCAGCACCGCGCGCTCGGCGCTGAACGCGATGCGTCCCGTAGCCGCGCCCGGTCCGGCGGGGAGTCCGCGCCCGAGGAGTCGGCCGCCGTGAACGGCCTTCTGTTTTTCCTTCACGTCGAAGATCGCCGCGAGCAGTTGCACGATCTGGCCGGCTTCGACGCGCGACACGGCCTCGGTGTGATTGATCAGGCCTTCATCGACCATGTCGCACGCGATCTTCACCGCCGCGAAGCCGGTCCGTTTCCCGGTGCGCGTCTGGAGGAGATAGAGCTTGTGCGCCTGGATGGTGAACTCGATGTCCTGCATGTCGCGGTAATGCGACTCGAGTTTCTTGTAGACGTCTTCGAGCTGCGCGTAAACCTCGGGCATCGTTTCTTCGAGTGACTTCTCGTCGCCGACGACCTGCGACTTCGAGATCGGCAGTGGCGTGCGGATGCCGGCCACTACGTCTTCGCCCTGCGCGTTGGCGAGATATTCGCCGAAGAACTTGTGCTCGCCCGTCGACGGATTGCGCGTGAACGCCACGCCGGTTGCGCAGTCGTCGCCCATGTTGCCGAACACCATCGACTGGATGTTGACCGCGGTTCCCCAATCGTCGGGGATCCCGTTCAGCTTGCGGTAGGTGATCGCGCGCTGGTTGTTCCACGAGTTGAATACCGCACCGACGGCACCCCACAACTGCTCATGGACGTCCTGCGGGAACTCCTTCCCGCCGCGATCGCGGACGATTCCCTTGTACGTGTCGACGAGCTCTTTGAGGCTCGCGGCCGGAATCTTCGCGTCGCTGTCGGCGCCGACTTTGTTCCGCAGCGCGACGAGCTCGTGCTCGAAATGCTCGCGATCGATCTCCAGCACGACGTCGGAGTACATCTGGATGAAGCGCCGGTAGGAGTCGAACGCGAAGCGCTCGTCGTGCTTCGCCAGCCCCTGCACGGTGTCGTCGTTCAATCCGAGGTTGAGGATCGTGTCCATCATGCCGGGCATCGACGCGCGCGCGCCGGAGCGGACGGAGACGAGCAGCGGCTTCTCGCGATCGCCGAATTTGCGTCCGACCGATTGCTCGACGCGCGCGAGGTTCTCCGCCACCGCGTCCTTCAACTCCGGCGGATACGACTTGTCGTGCGCGTAGAAATACGTGCAGACGTCGGTGGAGATCGTGAAGCCGGGAGGGACGGGGACGCCGATGTTGGTCATCTCGGCGAGGCCTGCGCCCTTGCCGCCGAGGATCTCTTTCATCTTCGCGCTGCCTTCGGCGTGGCCATCGCCGAAGTAGTAGACGTATTTCATCGGAGGACCTCGATGGGAAAGATAGCAGACAGCAGATGGCAGATAGCAGCGTCAATTTCGGCCTTGCTGCTATCTGCTATCTGCTGTCTGCTATCTCGGAATACCGAGCTCGATGCCGCTTTGCATCGTGCGCATGATCTCGCTCCACACGGCGGTGTGGTAATCGGCACGCCCCGCGGCGACGAACGTCACGCGCGAAAGGTCGATCTTTTCACGCTGCAGTTCGGCGTGAAGCGAGTCGAGCCGGGCCTTCGAGACGGCGAGATCGGCGCTCGCATCGGCGCCGCGCAACTCGCGGGAAACGATCTGCAGCGGACGCGGCGCGGTGTCCTCGATGAGCCGCGCCAGCTCGCTGATCGCGAACCCGCTCTGACCGGCGACGAACTGGTTGGCGTCGTCGAAATGCAGGCCGTAGAGCGGCACGAAGGAGTGGCGCTCGAGGTACGTGCGCAGAACGTCGACCTTGTACTCGGGTGGGCCGGTGGTGCACGGCCGGCGATCGCCGAAGAGGCTGTCGCCGACGTTGTGCGGATCGGCGTCCTCGAACCATTTCAAGCCGCTGGCGTGCAGGTTGTCGGGCGACATCGTGAAGGCGATCAGTCCGTACTGCGGTCCGCGGGTCCAGACGAAACGCCAGACGCGGCCGTCGAATCCGCCGTCGAGCCACATCCGCTCGCGCTGGTCGAACCAGCCGTACGCCGTCCCGCCCTTCTCGAAGATCGCGGCCGGGAAGGTGTTGAGCGACCAGCAGCCGGCGATGCTGCGAGGCTGCGCCGGAGCGACCTCCGCGCCGCGGGCGATGAGGCTGCGGAGATCGATGATCGATGAGTAGCCGTCGATGATCGATGCGCGAACGAACGACGCTTCGACAGGCTTCACGTCGACGACCTGAGGTCCCCACGCGCGCTGCACCGTCTGCGTGATGAGCGGCGTGAACGTTTTACCGTCGAGCGAAGACTCGAAGCGGATCGTCTTCACCGCGGTGCGAAGCGACGTCGACGCGCCGACCGAGTCGATGCGGCTCCGCGTGCCGAGGGAGAAGGTCAGCGTCTGCTGTGGATCGTCCTGCGGCGGCAGCCAGTTGCTGTTCGGATCGCCGTCGATCGCCCGCAACGCCGAGTTCTCGAGCGTGAACTCGCCTGTTCGCGAAACGACCGCCGCGCCGCGCGCCATGTTCAGCAGATTGGTCCGCTCCCAGGAATCGTCGCCGGCCTCGGCGATGTGCGCCGCGCGGATTTCCGCGGGGGAGGGGCGGGGCGGGATGAGCGGTTCTTTCTTGCATCCCCAGACAGCGGACAGCAGACAGCAGACAGCAGACACGAAGACCACCCCGGTCTGCTGTCCGCTGTCTGCTGTCTGCTGTCTCACTTGTAATCGCGCCGGTCGACGACGATCTTCGTCACGTCGGCGATCTTCATGACGGCGTTGCCGACTTTGCGCAGGAGTGACATCCGATTGCGGCGCACCGTTTCGTCGTCGACCATGACCATCACGTCGTCGAAGAACTTCTCGAGCTCGGGCGCCAGCGCTGCGAACGATTCGAGCGCTTCGCGATAACGGCGCTCCGCGATCATGTCATCGATGTGCGAGGCAACGACGTCGGCCAGCTCGTTGAGCCGCTTCTCGGTGTCGTGCTCCAGTTTCGCGGCGGACACGGTCGTCGCATCGTGACCGGCGGTGATGTTGGCGATGCGTTTCGCGGAATCGAGGATCGAGAGGAAGTTCGCGTCCTCGCGGACGGCGTGCAGTGCCTCGACGCGATTGGCGAGATCGGTGAGTGATGTTGCCCAGCCGGCTTCCATCGCCGCGGCGACTTCGTCGTAGGCGAACGATTGCTCGAGAATCGTCTTCACGCGCTCGGCGAAGAAGACGAGAAGATCGTCGTTTCCGTCAGCGAGTTTTATCAGCCGGTCGATGCCGACGTTCAGCGTCTTGTATTTCAGCAGGATGAGGACGATGCCTTGCGCGGCGCGGCGGAGCGCGAACGGGTCTTTCGATCCGGTCGGCTTCGCGCCGATGGAGAAGAAGCCGGCGAGCGTGTCGATGCGATCGGCGAGCGAGACGAGCGCGCCGCTGATCGTGCGCGGAGTCGAGTCTTCCAAGCTGGCCGGCTTGTACTGATCGTAGATCGCCTGCCAGACCGCCTCGGGATAACCTTCCTCCCGAGCGTAAATCCCGCCGATCTGGCCCTGCAGATCGGTGAACTCCTTCACCATTTCGGTGACCAGGTCGGTCTTGCAGAGCCGCGCGGCGGTCAGCGCGTCTTCATCGCCGCCGAGCTCGCGCACGATCCGCTCGATGCGTTTCGATTTTTCCGCGTAGTTGCCTAGCTTCTCCTGGAACTGCAGATGCTCGAGCTGCTCGACGCGGTCGGCGAGCTTCCGCTTGCGATCGGTCTCGTAGAAGAACTTCGCATCGGCGAAGCGCGCGTTGGTGACGAACGAGTTGCCGTACGCGGCGTTCCCGAGCGGATCGCCTTCGTTGTCGAGCACCGCCAGGAATGAGCTAGTCAGCTTGCCGGCCGCATCGCGGATCGGCAGCTGCTTCTGGTGCACGCGCATCACCGTGACCAGCACCTCTTCCGGCAGCGCGAGGTACTCGGGGCGGAACTCGGCGCGGACGACGCCGGGATACTCGGTCAGGTACTGCCACTGCGACCAGATCGACGCCTCGATGCTCGGCGTGCCGCCGACCTCGTTGCCGAGGATGCGGGCACGCTCGGCCATGACGTGGCGGCGCCGCACGGCGTCGACCACGACGCGCGCGAGCTCGAGCTTCGTCACGTAGTCGTTGTACGAGCTGATCTCGATCTTCTGCGGCGCGAGCGTGCGATGGCCGGTGGTCGTCGTTCCCGACGCGACGCCGAAAATCGTGAGCGGCGCGTGGCGGCCGTCGAACAGCGAGATGACGCTGTGGATCGGGCGGATGTACGAGAACTCGCCCTTGCCCCAGCGCATCATCTTCGGCCAGCGGATCGACTCGATGATCTGCGGGATCTGCTCGCGCACGATCTCGTCGACGCCGCGGCCGGTGATCTGTTTGCGCAGCATCACGTAGTCGCCGGCGTCGATCACATCCGCGATCGCGGCGTTGTTCTTTTTCAGGAATCCGTTCAGCGCCTGCGTCGGATTGCCGGAGGCGTCGTAAGCCGCCTTCTTCGGCGGACCTTTCACTTCGATCTCGCGATCCGCTTCACGGTCCGGAAGATTCGCGAGCATGAACGCGATCCGGCGCGGCGTCGTGTTGACGCAGACGCCGCCCGCTTCGCCGCCGAGTTCTTCGACGAGTTTCGATAGGCGCTGCGTCAATGTGCCCGCGGCCGTGTCGTGCATCCAGGCCGGGATCTCTTCGGTGAGGAGCTCGAAGAAGTATTCAGACATCGGCTCTCCCCAGCGGGAACCCCAGCTCTTCGCGCGATGCGAGGTACTGCTGCGCGCAGCGGACCGCGAGGTCGCGCACGCGCTTGATCACGCCGACGCGCTCGGTGACCGAGATCGCGCCGCGTGCGTCGAGCGTGTTGAACACGTGCGAGCACTTCAGCGTGAAGTCGTAAGCCGGCAGGACGAGCTTCGTATCGAGGCAGCGGCGGGCTTCAGATTCGTATGCGTCGAGCAATTTCCAATGCAGATCGATGTCCGCCACTTCGAAGTAGTACTTCGAGAATTCGAATTCATCCTGATGCCGCACCGGGCCGTACGCGACGCCGTCGGTCCACTCGATGTCGAACACCGACGCCTTGCGCGACAGGAACATCGTCAGGCGCTCGAGTCCGTAGGTGATCTCCGCGGAGATCGGCGCGAGGTCGATGCCGCCAGCCTGCTGGAAATAGGTGAACTGCGTGATCTCCATCCCGTCGAGCAGGATCTGCCAGCCGACGCCCCACGCGCCGAGGGTCGGCGACTCCCAGTTGTCTTCCTCGAAGCGGATGTCGTGCTTCGTGAGATCGAGTCCGATCGCGCGCAGCGAATCGAGATACAGCTCCTGCACTTCGAGCGGCGACGGCTTGAGGATGACTTGAAACTGGTAGTGCTTGCCGAGGCGGAACGGGTTGTCGCCGTAGCGTCCGTCGGCGGGGCGGCGGGAGGGCTGCACGTAACCGACGTTCCACGGCTCGGGGCCGAGGACGCGGAGGAAGGTTGCGGGATGCATCGTGCCTGCGCCGACCTCGAGATCGAGCGGCGTTTCGATGAGGCATCCACGCTCCGCCCAGAAGTTCTGGAGCGTAAGAATCAGCGACTGAAACGTGACCCGCGACATGAGGCGCGCATTCTAGCTGATGGCGTGTTCAGGGTAGGGAAACGCCTCGCTTCCGACTCCCCTATCGTTAAGGAGGGTTCCCGCTCATGAAAGTCCGATTGCTGTGGGTTGTGTGCGTCCTTGCCATCTGCGCGCTTCCGCTCGAAGCTCAGACGACCCTGACGATGGTCAACGGTTGGAACGGCGCAACCGTCACCGCCCAGGCTCAGGATGTCAGCACCAATGGCCTGGTCGTCTCCAGTCAGCTCGGCTACAACCAGTCGTGGGACACGAAGCAGCCCGCCAACGGCAACACGCTGATCAAGATCTGGTTCAACAATGGAACCACGAGTCTCGCCCAGACGCCGCTGGCAGTCGTGAACGTGAAGACGGCGAAGCTGGAGGACAGCGGCGGCTACATGATCCTGACGCTGACACCAGTCTCGGGTCTCGGTCACAAGGTCGATGAAGCCAATGCGTTCCTGGCCGCGAAGGTTCCGACGAAGGAGTTCTGCCTGGCCGGCAAGATCGCCGATTACCTCGGCAAGCGGGGATTCATCCTCGCCAACGGTATGGTGGTGATTCTGACCGGCAATCTTTCGGTCGTTCCGGATAACGGCAAGGCCGCATGTCTGTGTGGACGCGGTCTCGCGCCTGGTGCGTCCGGCGACATCGAGCTCTTCGAGGTGAAGAGCCGCTGCGACAGCACTCCTCCGCCGAAGAAGAAGTAGCTACCAGCCGCGCGTATCGGTCTGGGTCGGGGGAGGCGGTGGTGGAGCCTCCTCCGGCTCTTCCTGATCGTCGCTCTTCTCGGTCGCGGTCGTGTCTGTCTGTGGCGGCGGCGCCGTGTCGGTCTGCGGCGGAGCGGGCCGTGGCGGTTTCGTATTGGTGATGATCACACGTCGCGGCGCAGGGATGTTCATCGGACCGGTGCTGGGCAACGTTCCGGCGATCGTCGGAGGCGCGGTCGCGGTCGGATCGACGTTCGGCGAGAGGGTGAAGTTGCTCGTCGTGTCGGCGCTCGTGTTCGTCACCGGCGGCGCGATCTCGCCCGGCGCGCTGATCGTCGACGAAACGCCGCTCGCCTGCCCCTCGGACACGACGTCGTAGTTCTTCTGCTCGCGCTGCATCGACGACGAGCCGCGGTGACAGGCGGCCGCCAGAAACATCGCGATCAGGGCAACTCTGAGACGATTCTCGATCATGACCTGATTGAGCTTCATCGCATTTTGCATGCCACTGAGGCGCGTAGAATCGCCGGCCATGAGCTCGATGACGAGGTCGCATTGAGGTTCGCGCTCTTCCTCGCGGCTCTCGGCGATCTGATCCTCACCATCGCCGGCGGCAATCTCACGTTCCCCCGACTCTCGCCCGACGGCCGCAGCCTCGCGTACGCGCGCGGCGACGAGGTGCGCGTGATGAGCGTCGCCTCGCGGCAGAACGACCTGGTGATCCCGGCGCGTTACGGTGCGCTGCGATCGCTCGCGTGGACCGATGCGCATCACGTGCGCGCCGATTTCGCCCGCGATCGCATCGTCGCGGACGTCGTCAGCAAACGCCTTACGTCGGCGAAGGCGCCGAAGCGGTCGGAGTCAAAGCCGGTCGAGTTCTGCGGCACGACGGTCCGCGCCACGACCGATCGCGATTCGCTCACGCTCTGGCGGACGAGCGGCGGCAGCACGCTCCCGCTGGCGACGATCTACCCCGCGGATGCCGGAACGATGGAGCTGCTCCGCACCACACCGCGCGAAGTGATCTTCCTCATCCGCGTTGCACCCCGCTCGCGAATCGACGCGACTAATCACCTGATGTCGTATGACGGAGTCCGGCTGCGCGCGTACGGCATCGACGGACTCGACGACGCGAGCTTCTCCGCGGATGGTCATCGGATGGTGATCAGCATCTGGAAGAATGGGCAGCGGCAGCTGCTCGTGTACGAGCGCTGACGTCACTTAGGCTTCAGCACCGCATCAACGCTCCCCGGCTTGTGGGCGTGCACCGCGCCGGTCCAGAAGTCGGTGCCGAAAATCACAAGTGCCGAGGCCAGCAATCCGACGCCGACCGGCTTCTCATCCGAATCGCCGAACAAGGTGACCAATGCGCCTGCAGGCGCAACCGGCGCGAAGATCATGTTCCCCCAGTACGCCGGATTGACACCCTGCTCGATGGCGATCGTCTGCTCCTGGAATCCCTCTTTGCGAAGGGTGAGCGAACAATCGCCGGCGTCTCGCCGGATCGTGAACGCAACCGGAGTCGTGCCTTCGCCTGACGGGCGCCCTTGGCATACGAGCGTCGCGTTTGCCTGATCTGGCGAGGAGCTCACACGGATCAGCTCAGTGCGACCCGTGGTCATCGTTGCGCAGGAGACAAGACACAGGCAGCTGATCAGCAGCAAGGCGATTCGCATTGTTCGGACCTCTGCCATAAGAGTATGAGGCTCAGCCGTTCCGGCGGGTGACGGACCGGGGAACATCGGCCTCCCACCCTCGGTTGAACATACCGTACCAAGGTGGTACTGTTTGCAACCCGCTGTCCGCGGAGTACCGAATGCTCAAGATCTCCAGACTCACAGATTACGGCCTTCTCGCCACCGTTTACCTGGCCCGCAAAGCGGGTGAAGTGGTCGCGGCGCGCGAGATCGCGGCCTTCTACCACCTGCCGCTGCCGATGATCACGAAGGTGCTGAAGACGCTCCACGCGGGCGGCATCGTGCAGTCGTATCGCGGGTCGGGGGGCGGGTATTCATTCGATGGCGATCCCGACTCCGTCACGCTCGGACAGATCATCGAGACGCTCGAGGGGCCGTGGGATCTGGTCGAATGCGAGTCGTTCGACGACGCCGGCCACGCGGTCTGCTCCATCCGCGTCGCCTGCCCGTCCCGCCGGTTCATGTTTGGAATCAACCGCGCGATCAAAGGCGCTTTCGAACAGGTGACCCTGTCGGAGCTCACGCGCGGCACGATGCCGATGGCCATCATCAATACAAGCGAGCTGACTCAGGTCGCAGAGAGAATCTGATGAGCGACACGAATCGAACAAATTGGCGAGCAATTCACTCCGAGCGCAGCGAGGAGTCAACGACGGCGCCGCGAAATCACGTGGCTGCGAGTGGCGCCGTTGATCCCTCGCTGAGGCTCGGGATGAACTGAA